>MDSX01068653.1_pt1 | contig 28700 bp, 53 predicted proteins | sample 811141 | NCBI WGS metagenome assembly MDSX01 (sample SAMN05326642, study PRJNA326480) | marine metagenome | isolation source: seawater | place: Atlantic Ocean: South East | collected 2010
GCAAGGTTTGTCTGATAAAGAAAGTGTTTCTAATTGACGCAGATTAGCCTGGTCAATAAATTCTTTAACTGCTTTTTGTTGTTCAAACCACATCATTTTGCAGTAAGGTCCAGCTTCCTTTAAACAAAACTCTTGCCATAGCCCAGTATACAAACCATTTGTACGACCAGAGCGTTCATACATATGGTGCATGAACTCCGCACGTTGGTTCTGTTCATGGCAGTTCCATGTATCTAGATACTCCTGCTCAGTCATAGGAATCATTCAATTCAACTGTCTTTATTGTAGTAAAAATTCCATGGATTTCATCTTCACGGAATTCTTTTAATAGTTGATGCAGGTCATCTTCAAGTAGATCTGCATACACCTCTGGGGTTCTGCCTTCAAATGGATTGTATTTACATTCAAATTCTAAAGAGAATCGAACGGTAACGATGGGATGGTTCACTGGTAATTTAAAAGTCTTTTAGATTATAGGGTCAATCAATCAAACGTTCAAGGGAATGGATCTTAGCATTTTGGTATTCACCGAGTTTGTCTTGAATAATATTGGCATAGTTGATAGCAGCCTCAACAATTTCCTCAGCATCTAATGATGCAGAGATGTTTGCATTGGCTAGCAGGCCAGCGACTAGGGTCGTGACCTGCCATTCTTGTTTGGAACCAACTAATGCAGGTAGCGGTGTGCCTCCTTGAGTAAAGTTGTTCAGAAGATATGTAAGATGTTCTTCATATTCTCTTGACATTTGGCACACCCTTTTCTTTAGTTTATCATCCTTGAATGAAGAACCAGTAAGCATTACTAGCGTTTTTGTGGTAACGCTTTGCATTAATTAATTTAATGCGACGCTCTTGTAAGTGCTGCATTTTATTTTGGTTGTAAGGAATTTCTTGATTTTTTTCTAGTTGTAGTTCAGCTTCGACTACATCGATTTGCAAACCGATATCATCAACTGCATGTAGATGACAAGTTTGTTTTACTTGTGCATCGTTTGTACTTGTCGGTGCATCTAGATTTGCATAGAAAGATTTTTGTAATGAAGGATGGAAGATAGTCCAGGAAGCTTCAGTCATTTTAAGTAAGGATTCTTTTGGTGCGGATTTGGTACTGTTGTTTAACATTGACTCCTGCTGGGAGTTCTTTGCCGTGGTCATATGCGTCACGGATGGCGTCGACATTTGGTATACATCGATGTTTGACCTTCGTGTCTTGCCGTAGGATTGTACTGCCATTAGATGATTTACAGATTGTAGTAGTAGTGGTTTCCTCTAAGATACTATATAAATCTTGTTCTTGTTGGGACCAGTCGTCTACTGATGAACTAATTTCAACAGTCGGTTGTGTATTTGGAATAATATGGTAGACGTATTTATTTCCAGTAAGTTTATTTCCATCAGCAAAACCACGGCGTTTAATTTCAGACAAGATTGATTTGAGTGCACCAATCTCTGCTTTGTGATGTTTTAAAGCTGCATCAAGAAGTTTCTTTTCTTCTTGACCCACTTCGATTAGTTTTTCATGCTTGGTAATGTGGTAATGAATCCCATCTAATTTACTAGAACGTAGATGAGCACAAGCTTCGAGCTCGGCTAGAGCCAGCTCTCGCGACTCTTCAGTTAGTAATGAAAGACTACTAGTCAGAGCTGAGTAGTGTTTGTACAACTCAAACGTATTGAGCTTGTCTAGTTTGGTATGAGTGATTTGAGTCATGATTCAGAAAAGAGAAGTGATGTAGTTCATAGCCATGGCAACACCAAATGCCACTAAACCAGAGGCAACCTCAGCAATGAAACTACCAGCAATAGATGCAAAGAAAGAAAACATGGATTTGATTAATTAGTTTTGAATGCGTGTGAGACGTGACCAAGAGCCGTCAATGGAAACGGCACAAATTTGTTTGCAATCATATTGTCTAGCAATTGCCAGACATCATGCTGTGTGTAAGTAACGTCTTTATTGTAGAGACGCCACTTATCTAGTGTAGCCATCTGGCCAGACTTTGTGTAGATGACTTTAAAGTTGCCATATTCTTGATGAGCACCTGGTGGTGTGTAGTGCCATGCCGTTGCATTAGTAGTAAGACCACCTCTTAACTCTTCGATTAAGTTACTGCGCTTAACACAGAACTCACGGAACTTTCTCATGTATGCAATGTGCTTACAGATGGGTTCATATCCTGGTAGCTCAACTTGAAGCTCATTTAAATTTTGGGCTTGTTGCTGAAAGGATCCACAGTTGCAATGAGGTATTGTTTCTTTCAAAGCATCTTCTTGATCATCATCAGGCAACTCTTCTTCAGTACCAAGTTTGATCTCCTTCTGACTCTTGAGGCGTCCATCAGGAGATACAATGTATCCAAGATTGTATTCGTTTAAAACATTAGTAACTTTTTCTTCGTTATCTAATAAGGAAAACTTATCTGCCCATCGGTATTGAGCTTGAGTTTGAAATAGTTTTTCTGCTCCTATCTGAGAATATAACCAGCCTTTATACAAGATGTAGCAGTTGTTCTTCCAGATAGATGGACCTCGATAGTTTGGTCCAAGGTATGAAAAGAAATCTGGTACACGAGATGTGAATTCTTGGAAAGCAGTACGTATTAAAGAAGAGTCGTACTGTTGGTTCGTGCCATCGTGCCGCACGATAACAATGTTGGTAGCTTGTTTATAGATACCTGCAATTTCAGTGTCATCAAACTCAGGAAAAGCACGCCTGATATTTGCTTTGGAATAGATCAGTGCTTGTGCACTGTTCATGTCAAGAAGTTGTTTAGCCATGTAGAATAAAATTAAAATTTGAATGATGTTGAATTTTAAAGAATCACCTGAAGAGGAGTTCTGGAAGATAAAAATGAAACGTTACATAGAAGAATGCTCTTCAAATAGTGAGTTAAAACAAATAGCAGCAATGCTTGTGGACATTGCTGCTACAAGACAGACTGTTATCAAGGGACTAGTTCAAGACACACTTGATAACATGGAGTCTGATTTAATTCACAATCGTGAATCAGCACCATAGCTGTCTTTACTTGCGGCGGGTAGTGCAGTGACTATTTCCGCTTCAACCGTACGGGAGTGAGGAAGGATTGAAACTCCTTCTTGGATTCCGTACGAACCACCAAGGCGACTAGCATCTTGCTTGGAATGTTGGTTGATGTAGTCATTGTACATCTCTTGGAATTTCCAAGTTGATTCACGATCTTCATCAGGGATAGAAAGTTTGCCAAGTGAACTTAAAGCAGCATCATTGTCTGAGTAATCAGGAATGTCAAAAGATTCAACAGCGCAGATCTCTACGTTGTTACTTCCTCTCATGTCACTACTTAAAGTAGGACAGAAAATTGTGGTAGCAAAGAACTGTTCGTTGTACTGCATAGGCACTTCAGTATCAAGTGCTTTAGACAAACACTTGGACATTTTTTTTTCAAAGAGACGAATCTTTTCAGAAATGTCAGTGCCATTCAATCCTTTCAAAGTAAGAACAATAGGAATCTTGTGAGCCCTTTTGTTTTCTTTTGTTAGGAGATAGATGAGGTACTTGGTACGTACGCTGTACTTACGTTTGTACATTTCATTCTTGCTAGATGCAAGATCTGCAGCAGCTTTGTCTGCTTCAAACAGTTCCTTGACTGATTCGTTTTCAAAGGTGCCAATGGTTTGACGCATACCGAATTGCTGTTCAACCATTAGAGGTGAACGCAACAAGACTTGAACACGTGGAGCCTGAAAGTTTAAACCCAGTTCCTTTGATGTGTTCGGTGGCATTCCAAAGGTTTGTTCGTAGTCAAAGATGACTGAACCTTTATCAAAATCTTTTTCATATGCGGTCCAGCCACAGTTGTCGAGATCTGATTTACGAATGAACCAACCACGTTTCTTTGATTTGTTTAAAGGTTGGATGGTAACGAGTGGTTGATAACCACTAACAAATCGTTTGTCATTGAATAACGCAAAGCTATCCAATGAACGTTTAGCAAGAGCTGATGACATGTTGAAAGAGTAAACAGATAAACAAGCAAGGGACTTACACCGAATGGATGCCCTTGCCTTAATGCGTATCATACCAGTTGTGGCCTGTCTTTACGTCGCCTTCGATCTTGCATAAGAAATCGAAACACTGTCCTGCTTTTATGTAAGCATTTAATATGTAAGGCTTCAAACCATCTTCTATCCCTGGAGGACAAGACATTTGAATCTCGTCATGAATAAAAGCATGCTGTACCCAGTCGGTACCATATTCATAACCAGCTTCTTGTAAGTCTTCATGAATGTAAATCACTACTTGTTTCATGATGACTGCACCAGCAGCCTGAAGTAATACATTCAAAGCTTTAAACTCTGAACGACAATATAAAGGACGTTTATCTAAACCAATTAGAAATCCTCGTGCAATAAGTGTTTGTGCAAGTTGTTGTTTAAGTTTTTGTAATGCAGGTATTCCAGTGAGAAATGAATCAATTGCTTCTCGACCTAATGATCTAAGTGTATCTGGATCCTCTTCGTTCGGATCCACAATACTACCCGCCTTGAAAAAGCCAGCTCCATAGAGTACAGCGTAGAGAAGTCTTTTACTAATGTCTCGTGTAGCCACTCCAAACATCTTTTGATTGTAAACATGAATGTCTTTACTATCATCAATAACAATGTCACCGTATTCTCCATCATCCCAAAGAGCAAGGTACCCTGCTAAACATCTTAATTCCAGTGCTTTTGCATCAGAACCAATCAAGACCCAATTGTTAGGAGCATGGAATAACTGACGACATTCTTTTCCATAAGGCGAATAAGCAGCAGGAACTTGTGCCATGTTTGGGTTACGGTGGCTTGCTCTACCTGTAATACATCCATTAGTAATTAGATCACCATGCATAATACTGTCTTCGTCTACTAGTTTTAACCATGCATTGTTACCTTCTTTCATTTGACCTAGACGTTTCTTTAGCAACATGTATCTAGATAAAGGCTCAGCTTCTGGATAGGGAAGCTTCGCTAAAACTTCATCATTCAAAATTGCATTACCTTTATCTGTTGTCTCCGTTGGACGCCATTCGTATTTAGTTTTTAAACGATCAGTGATCTGTTGCCTTGAGCCTGGATTAAACTCTTCACTATGTACTTTCCGAAAAGGAATACCTTTTACATAACCACGCTTGGTATTATTTACTTTGGGAGTAAACCAAGTCTCAGTTTCAATTGGTGGAAACAATTCTTTTAGTTTTGTTTCGAGTGTTTGTTTCTCAGACTCCAAGTCATCCACAAGATCAAGACATTGATCAACATCAAATGGAAAGCCAGATCTAATTTGTCTTTCAATGCAGTGAGCAACTGTGTGTTCCAATTGGTAGCTTGTGATAGGAATGTTTTGATTTTGAATGTGTTTGAATAGCTTTGTTGTGACGGAAACATCTTGCTTGCAGTAGTCAAGCATCTCTTGTGAGTAATCAGAAAAGTCTTTGAAATCAATTTTCTTGTCACTAAGACGGTGGCCCCAGGCTTTAAGACTAGCCGACCCGCGTAATCTAGGTGGCACGTGTTCGTACTGGTCTGTATCAAGATCATACAGTTTTTCTTTGGGCCATATGAGTCTGGTGCAGAGGAGAGTGTCAATGATTTGTTGGGGTTTACGGTTGAGTGTGCCCGGCCATAGTTTTTTTATAACCGGGATATCATAAAAGATAATGTTATGGCCTATTAGAAGATCAGCATCAGCCAAACACTTGAGACCAGCATCAAAAGTGCTAGGCCCAAAAGCATAAGTCCTGTCTCCGATGAGATCGTAGAAGACAATGCAGTGGATTTTAGAAGCTTCGTCATACAGGCCATCAGTTTCAATATCAAATACGTATGCAGTTTTAATAGAAGAACTTAGCTTCGGGCTGAACGGTAAGAGATTTGGCGGCAAGCTTCTTGTCATTCTTATTAATCCATTGAAGAATATTATATGCTCCAGTTTGGTGTGGTGTACAAAAAGCTCTAGAGATTTCTGAATCTTTTCTAATAGGAATCAATTCAAATTTGTTTTCTTCTACATTAGTAGCGATGGCATGTGGGACACCTTTAATTTCAGTAGCGATAAGGTAAGACATTGCAGCTGTAGTAGTCATTAGATAGTAGCAAAGGGTTAGTTAGTTGTCAGTTAATGTGAGACTTAGCTAATTTCTTTTTGTAATAGATATTAGCTTGACGCCTAGCGCAACGTTTGCAGTTGCCTAGGCTGTTATGAGGACGGGGAGGATAGCGATCTGTGCTCCCACATTTGTTACAAGGCTTAATGTTTTTTACTTGAGTTGTATCCAACAAAGCCTCCTTCTTTTTTACGTTGAACAATTGATTTACTAGCATCGGATCCTGCTGGTTGTGTGCCATGAACTAGAAGTGCAAACGGTTTAGTACCAAAACAGTTGCTGTCGTCGTGGTCAATAGATAAACCCAGACGGCTAGCTTCCATTTCTGAGTAGACGACATAAGAAATACGTTTGAATTGATGTGCGTGGGAACTAAGCATAGGGTCTAAATTACCCCCCATGGATGCAGTAAGATAAAAGTTTTCTGGAATTTCATCAATGTTATTAAGCCACACTTGTAACTGTTTTGTGTAGCCATAGTACTTACGAGTTGGATCCATACGAGCTACACGCAACCATGCAAGGAAATATAACTCGGACCAGTAGTCACCTGATTCGTGGATACGAACCAGATCAATCTTGTGGTTGGGATCCTTTGCATTGATTGATGCAGTGATCAACTCTTGTACAGCAGCGATCTTATGGATAGGATCTTCTACTGGAATCATAGTCTCTTTAAGTAGATCCCAATTATGCCAGCGTGCGGCACGACATTGAGGGCTTCGTGCCTCACTACTAGCAGCAAAGCAACGGTATGGTGCAGCGTCAGTGTTGTTAGTTTGCGGTAGATCTTGGATCTTACCTGTAACTCGATCTGAGAATGTCTTACAGACACCAGCGTTAGGGCAGGTGTAGCCAGCTGGTAATGAAAAGATCAGGCGCTTGCCTAGCTTGGCATTGCCTGTTGAGAACTTGAGTAGTGTCATGATGTTTAAGATGATGTGAAATGCATGGGACTTACGTTAAGACTGCCCATGTGACTAAAGATGTTCTATAATAAAAGAACGTTCATCAGCAAATGCTGACGCATAACAACAGGCGTGGAACGGCACCTGTTTTATCGGAGAACTCCAATGACCCTTACCTATCGTGGTGTAGCTTACGACTCTCAGTCTGCTTTGCTCACTCATTTGTTAAACAAGTACAAGAAAGAACAACGTTTGGAAAAAGAGATTATGAAAGACAGAGAAAGGATTGCGGCAGGTCCCTCGATCTAATAAGATAAAAACGTACTTTATACATGGCTTGTCGTTCCAGGTCTAGTAGCTGGGTCATCAATTACTGCAGGTGCGTGAGCCGGGTAAATTACTACTAACAATGAAGCCAGGTTTAAACACCTGGTTTTTTTAATAGTTTTTAGTCCCTTGATCTAATAGGATGAATACGTTCTTTATAAAAAGATTTCCTTCCAGGTCTAGTAGCTGGGTCATCAATTACTGCAGGTGCGTGAGCCGGGTAAATTACTACTAACAATGAAGCCAGGCGTGAGAACCTGGCTTTTTAATGTTATGTTTTAGTTGTAGACCACTCGTCTACATTTCATGTACTTTTATACATGAAGCTTTACTCGCTACTGAAAGATAGCTAGATCAGGTAGGCGCGTGAGCCACTGAATCTTTCATTAAACCCAAGGCCAACTCAACTCGATGTCATCTGACCAATCGTTACTATTGATTGGGCGTTCAGATACATACTTGTTAAACAGTTCCTTTAGCTCAGTTAAGGAGAGATCAACCTCCTTAGCTTTGACTGCGACATTTGTTTGCCCGCGATAGATTGCATCAAGTGCATTGTGAATAGAAGTTGCATTCATCTGCATGGTCAGTCATGTACTCTGGAATAAAGAAGCCACAAGCTTCGTTCTCATTATGTTCGCATGTCTTACATGCAATAAGCTTTCCTGAAGGAGTAGGTTCATTTTTTATATCTTCTAATGGCATTTCAATTGTAGTTAATCTATGCCCACAAGCAGTGCAATGTTTTCTTCGTCGTCTATAACCTTTAGCTGTTAACTTACTTTCTAATACTGTAAAGGTACGTTCTTTACATTTAGGGCAAGCTTCTTTATAACTTTCACGAGCAGCTTGAATTCTGCTTGATTCAGTTTTTACAATCAAAGGTTCTCTGTGTGTTTTGCCTGCACATTTAGAAGAACAAAATGTTTTAGTACGACCGCGCCTTAGGTTGGCGCGGTGTTGACAAGCTTGACGATTAAATTCTTTCCCACATTTAGTGCAAGAAAGAATTATTGTGCCACGTGATTGTTTTAGTTCCATAGTGCAGATGAGATAATTGGGAATTGTTCAGTAAAGATTTGTTTGCAGTTGTCTGCAATCTCTTTGTGTTCTTGCTGTGTGCCATTGGCACTACGCAGATCTATGTAATGTGCCCATGACCTGAGTGTACCGTTCATGTATAAACGGGTAGGTACAGCGGAAGGCAATAAGAATCGTGCTGATTCTTTTGCGACACCTTTACTAATTAACTCTTGGTAAAGGTGCTCAGCTTCTTCAAAGTGAATAGCAATACGACGTTTAATGTCAGCTACCTGACTCTTGCCTAACTTAGATTCAAGATCGTCAACAGAATTTTGTCTGTTCTTTAAGTCTTGCGAACGTAGCTGAGGGCATTGGATACGACCAATTGCATTTGTATTTGCATAGCGTTGTGAAAATTCTTGAAAGGTAAATGAACGGTGCCTCAATATTTGTGGACTGATCCCACGTGTTGTATTGATTTCAACACAAAGGTTACTCATTTCAAAAATACTCCAGTGCTTGTGTTTAATGCAGTATTTAAGTAGCCCAGTTACATCAGGGTTGTTTTGGTTTTCAGGGTTTGAGACACGGGCCATCATGCCTATCATTTGTTCTGCATTTGGTGTGGCCCAGATAAATCTTGCGGAATGTGTTTCCAAGTGATACCTCGTTGGATGTTTTGAATGTACTTTTGTGAAACATTGTACTGCTTGGCAAGACTACGCGTTGCTGCCTGTGACTTACGAATGTTGATTACATCCGTTTCAGTTAACTTGGCACGCCCGTTTCGTTCACCTTTGCGGTCAATTGTTTCATGATTTTTCTTGGGAGTGTTCCAAGATAAGTTACTTAAATTATTATTTGCAGGGTTGTTATCAGCATGCAAACACTGCATACCTTTAGGACAATCTCCTACAAAAGCAATTAAGACTAACCTATGAACTAAAGGATACTTAGCAATACCTTTGTGTGATAAGTGAACACGTTTGTAAGGAAGAGTTCCTTTCTTAGTATTTAGTTTTAAAATGTGTTTAGTATTGGCATTCCTAACAAGACCTTCATTAGAAACTTCATAGTTAGGAAAGTCTTTTGTCGGTAGCCACTTCATAAGTTAAGAATTAGTTAAGATTGATCGGAGTGGTGGGACTTGAACCCGCATGGCCATTACTAGCCGAGAGATTTTAAGTCTCTTGTGTCTACCAATTCCACCACACTCCGTTGTTGGACTTACGCTGTTGTTCAGCTGCCAATAGTTTAGAAGGGCATGTTGTCTGTTGCAGGAAGGTCAGGTAAACCTTCGGTATTGCTACCCCATGGTTCAGCTACACCAGCTGCTACTGGTGCAGCCCATAGACTTTTAGCTTCGCCATCATTAGACATTGTTGCTTGAGGTTGGATCTCATTTGTCTTTGGCTTAGGTGCCAAAGTCATCTGACTGATTTGAATCTCAGTATTAGATCGTAGCTCTTGCGTTGTTTGATCTTTCCATTCACTAGTAGAGATACGTCCAGCAACAGTTAGTCCTGTTCCTTTACGTGTCATATTAGCTAGCCATTCTGCATAGCGAACCTTTGAGTCAGCCTTAGTAATAGCTTTAAGATTGAACAAGTCAGTCTCTTGTTTAGCTCGATTCACACTAAGTGATTGAGATGAGATTATGTAACCACTATCAGTTGTCTTGAACTGCCGTGGGTCACTAAGATCTACATCTTTAATACAACGTCCGCTAAGAATGATTTCATTTAGGAGGGGGAATTGTCCTGTGGGAACAATGACCCAGTTACCATCATGGAGAGAATAGGATCGTTCTTTAAGATCGTGTCGGAGTTGTGCTCCTGATATGTAGAGTTGCATACCAGCTGAGATAGCAGAGAGAAACTTCTCTTGGTTAGCCCAGATTTTGTAAGTGAGTTTGGTTGCTGCATTACGAGGATTGTTAGTAGGTATCTCAACACTACACTCAACGATCGTGCGGGATTCACTAATGTAAACCTGCTGTGGGGCTGCTGTCACGTTGACAGTGGCATAAACTTTGTTCATCTTAAAGAAAGTAGTTAGTAGTTTGTTATAGGACTTATACACCTGGCGGGATGAAGCCTATTGAATTGTTGGTGTGCCGGGAGCATCAACTTAACAAGTGTTCGAGTCTTGTTATGCCTTGGCATTTCTTGATCGCGAGTCAAGTATTGTATAGCCTATCAATAGTTGCACCTATTAATGCAGGACTCCCGGCAGCTGTTTAGTCTTCAACTAAGTCCCAATCTAGATCTAAGGCAGTGAGAAAGTCAATCTGATCTTGTTCAGTACCTGAGATTAGAGGAGGTAGCTCTCCATCTTCTAGCTGAAACACTGCTTCACAAATGCCTGGCCCATACTCAGCAGGGTATGCATCGTCCGTTGAATTGTATTTCGCAGGAAGCTCAAGCAAAGCGTCAGCAATGGTCGCAGTAACGAGCCAAGTAGAAATTCCATGTTCATCAACAAAGTCAAGTGTGATTGATTCAACAGTGAGTAATTCAGGCACCACAGTTGTCCTCCAAGATTTTGATTGCAGCATCACGCAAAGCAAATGATTTTGCATAAGCCTTTTCCCATTCAAGGGAACCTGGTTGCAGTTCATTAGCAACACGAGATGCTTGATCAGCCATACCACTGACAGTTACATAAGCTTGATAAGCAGTACGTTGGAATGAAGAGGTAGTCATGATGAGATGAGATGAGTGTGAATGTAGATAGTTTAGAGACTTGTCTAGGTCTATAGGGAGAATGTTATATGTATATATAAAGGAGTTTCGTGGAAGCCCCGGAGGGGGGATTGTTAAGGGGGGAGGGTTATTTAATATTGTCTTAATGATTCGGTAGTTGCTTACTCTTGGTCATCATCTGACCACTCGTCTTGTTTGTACTCAGGTAGGTCAGGTGTCTTTAGATCATCTAACGATGGTAATTCTGTGTGTAGTAAGTTGCGAAATGATATACCAGTACCAGGGATTGCTAAAGATCCCCGGGCGCTCTTACCATTTACATTCGCAGTAAAGGACAGTGGCCCTAACTTGAATGTTTTGCTGTAGCTCTTAAGACCATGCTCCGAGATATTGAATCCGGCAATGGTCCTGTCGAAATTGATGTGGGATTTCTTGTTAGTCATTAGATTCTCTTAATGATTGAGGGGTTAAGAATTGATGTCGTCTTCGTTCATGTTAGTCATGACGAATTTGGTTCCATCAGCTGCTGTAAAGCCACCGACGAACCCTGCTCCGATGCGATCAGCGGACTCCTTCATTTTTGCGACAAACGCCATAGCTTCTAGCACGTCGTTGTCTGGAAGATTGTCTGGAATGTCTGGTTGCATGTCTGGTTGTTGTCCGAGATGTACGGTAATTGTCTGGAATGTCCGGATGTTGTCCGGTTGCATATCTGGTAATTGTCCAAGATGTACGGTAATTGTCCGGTTGTTGTCTGGTTGCATGTCTGGTAATTGTCTGAAATGTACGGTAATTGTCTGGTAATTGTCTGGTAATTGTCTGGTAATTGTCTGGTAATTGTCTGGTAATTGTCTGGTTGTTGTCTGGATGAAGCGATTAGATAGTCATAAACGCTTCATTTAGTTTCATATTCAATAGCGGTGACTGTGCCACCGCCTCTCTTAATAGCAACAAGTGCTTCTTCTTTCATTTGTTCACAAAAGACAATGGATACTCGTTTGGAGTTTAGGAACGCACAGTCGTAATAAATAGTGATCATTTACTGGTAGCAATTTTGGTAGCGAGCTGATCAACAGGACCGTTCCAAGCACGACCACCGTTGTCTTCTCTGAAGGACATCAGCCACTGCTCTTTGGATTCGGCGTCACTAGGCAAATCGGTTGCGTGCCAATCATTGTAAAAAGCCAATGAATTGACGATGGCCATTTGCTCGGCCTCGGAGACGATTAGATGAATGCTCATTGATTTTTAGTTCGTTTGTAGTTGATTACTTGGCCGAAGTGACTGCTCATAATCCTATTGAGTATATAGTTAAGATGATGGTAATGATCACAATCCCTACGTTCCTTCTTAGGTTTGTGAATCATCCAGTACTCCATAGCATCTTGGATGAATTGAACGTGCTCATCAGTAATGACGTGGTCTGATGTTTTGATTGTGTCCATGGTAGTTAGTAGTAATCACTGATAAGTTTATCTAATGTATGGGGCTTAAGTAGATGTGGGGTCTACTGCCCATCATTTAGATCAAGCCGAGAAGCTTTGGCCAACCATCTGGATGGTCTGGTTCTAGCTCATACTCTCCTACTGGATCGAGAGCGACTTCACCTAAGCATTCTTCTTCTACTTGTCCATTAGTTGGTACAGGATACCAACCTTCGACAAGATAGGAATAAGACATTCCATTCTCATCTGGACCATAGTTGGGATGCTCTTCACTTGGCTCCCAGTAGATCATAAGTTCTCCTCGTTTGGTGCGATAAGTGCTACCACTTTTGGGGAGCTTATCTTCCTCTGGGTTGTAGTTGACTTCTGCTTGGAACTGTTTCTCGCGATCTTCTTGTGGAAATGGTGTATATCCAAAGGCAACTGCGATGGCTTCTGCTGTTTGATTGATCATGAGTTTAGTTCTGTAGTGGTGATGGTGATGATGGGGCGGAAGAGAAAGAATCTTCTTCCTTCATAAATTCTTGCATTACTTTCTCTTGCTCATCTGCAATGTCGTTGAGCATGAAGAAGTAATCTTGACGCATTTCTTGACGAAGTTCTTCGTTGTACAAATGTTGTTTGATTAATGACATGGTGTGAAATGATTAGTTGAATAGTTGAGCCTTTTAAGGTCATACTCAGGACCAACTGCAATTCCTATAAGGACTGCAAGTAGTCATCATAACGTAAAGCGCCAATGGTTAGTGCGTCTTTACATTCATCTTCAAACTCTTTCATATCTGTTGGGAGTGCATCCATATAACTGATGACATCCTGTTCTCTCCACTCACCACCCTCATAGGTTTGATAGTGGAGTTGCTGGGATTCACCCCCGTAATAAACGATGCGTTCTTTACGACCAAGTTGAGTTGGACCGTAAGTTTGATAGATAAACATGAGTTGATTAATAAATGAGTTAGTTGATATGTTGTTCAGCAGCCTGGCCCATAATAGGCCGAGGCTGATGTTGGACATACGTTAGTATCTTCTTGAGAATACTTTTCAATACCATAGATACCTGCTGTTACCAGCATGATTGTTATACCTAGGGCTAAGCCCCAATAAACAATTGATGGTACTTCTGGTTGTCTTCTGTAGCTATCAAGATGTACGTAGTGACCAGGTTTGATTTGGATAGTGTGCTTCATGATTCTGTTTCTTCTTGTTGCATTTTGATTTGACGAAGGTATTTAATTACACCTTCGATTTCAGGCATAGTGAAATGACTGAGGGGTTCGGCTGCACCTGGGAACCATACTTCGTAGGTGACTTCATCACCTGGAAGTAACCATCCATGAATACCAAGATTAGGTGGCGCAGTAAGGATACTTACTTCACCAATTAGATCATCTTGATACTTAGAGATGTAGGCTTCCTTAATAGCATGGTGCTGTTCAAAATAGAACTTGTGTTCTAGTTTCCAAGGCATCAGTAAATGAGCAATGTTGACGCTAGGGCTTACACCAATGGATGCCTAGATAATGATCAGTTATAGATAGGTGATTCGTAGATAAATGCTCTCTCGAAAGTTCTCCATGCATTCTTGATAGATGCACGGATCTCTTCTCTGTTGTTATAGATGACTACTGCTCTTTCCCCTGCAAGCTGGGTAAGAAGAATAATCAATGTAATTAAATGTATGATCAACCATTTCAATGGTCGATGCAAATGTGTTCGATAGAATTTACCAAAGGCATAGCCTGCTTGATATGTATGACGAATCATATTCGCCACAAAGTTAACGCAAAACAAGATAGCTGTAATGCTAAAGAGTTCACTACCTAATGCATAGATACGCATGGCGGCAGTAATAAAGCTGTCCAGATGGGACAAGATGTGAAAGGTAGTCATGAGTTTAATTTGATAAAGGTTGTGTGCCCCCTCGTGTAGAGAGTGAGGAGGCAATAGATCGGCAGGGGATTGCACCCTGCCTCCCGCTTTAACGGATAATCTAGATTACTTCGCAGTCAACAATTGTGTTACTAACACCCATGGTTTGTTTCCATGCGGCGTACCGTTGTTGCTGCTCAGCTTGGCTCTTATCATAGATAGAAGCCTTCTCCGCAGGACATGTATGGATACGTCCTTTGGGTGATACATAGACGTAACTACCATCATCTTGACGTTCGCCACGATGGATAGCTAGTTCTTCGTCATTGTATTCGTAGCCGACCTTTACTCTGTGAGTTTTAGATAGGCCGTCTTCGTTGGTCCACTCTGCTGCTAATTGATATAAGCCATCGGGTAAAACGATAGCCTGAACAACGGGCATGAGTGTACGTAGTGTTTGCAACATGATGTTGTTTGAATTGATGCCACGGGATTGTGGCAATACCTAGCCAGGGCGTTGAACCCTGGCAGTCAGCCTGTACTGATTAGGTGTTAACGTCTTGCTTTATCAGCTGCCCAAATGCAACCGCCAAGAGCAGCCAGTGGTAAACCACCGACTACAGCAGCGACTCCAATGATACCTGCTGTTGTAACATTAACGATTAGATCCTTGTCTTCTTCCTTCATGTTGTCAGCCGTCTTATTCATACGACCGATGAAGGTGTCAGGTCTTTCCATGTGATTACGGAATTTGTCGTAGTTAGCCATGATGGTAAATAGTTGATAGGTTAATTGGTAGGGTACCCATAAGTCTTACAGAATTCCATGTGTACCGCATGAGCTTCTGGTGACCAGTCTCTTGTGATGCACTGTTTACGTGTTTGACCTTCAAGTACTTTAGGCAATACAACCGCAGCACTAATACTACCGAGGGCTAGTACAAGTGTACCGATGAATGTAACACGTGCACTGGCGAGAACATTAGTGAACATAATGTGATGTAATAGATGCCACGGGATTGTGGCAATAGCTGACCCCGGCATTGCACCGGGGATGACCGCGTTAACGGATCAGCAAACTTCTTGACGGCAGCGTTGATCTGCAGTGCGCTCTTGTAGTTCAGCTATAGCAATGACCATAGCTTGATCCATAGTTACAGAATGTCCTGCATTTTGAGCTACATCTTTGAAGTTAGCTGCTGTTTCAACAATGTACTTAAGGCATTCTTCAAGGTTGTTAGGATACATGATGTGATGTAATAGATGCCACTGAATTGTGGCAATAGTTGGACCGGGGTTTGCACCCGGTCTCCCGCTTTGACGGATCAACTTACGGACTCAGCTCTGACCTTTGCATAATAGTTACGAGCCTGTTGGACTGTAACCTTTGTACTCTGGTCATTGAACTTGGTTCCCTTGAATGCTCTCTTGGTTATGTAAGCAACATCTTGGTCGCTTACAATTTCAAACTCGAAGTAAAACTTCTCAGTTACGAAAGCAATTGTTTGAGTTTGCATTTGATTTAACGCTGTGGTTTACATTGAAAGCTACGGTTTAATGTCCGTCAGCTAGACAAGTGTTCCTCTTAATGTGAAAATGATTCTCATTTCAAAAGAACTTAATTACTTCTTGAAGAATCAGGCGACGCGGAGCTTACCCAAAATGCGCGGGAAATGCTGTAAAATGGACGAAGTTTGTACGAATTCGTATCAATTCAATTACAATTGAATCTTAATACTTAATTCATACTTACTTTCGTCTACATTCCTAACATCTTTCCTCGCTCTTACTTACTTCCCACCCATACAATCCCACCCTTTCTTTTTTTTCCTCCCACCTTCTCAGTCGGAGACACTATGTGAGACACGTCAGGAAAATCATACCCTTTTTCAGGTGAAAACTGGGTTCGGCACAAAGTAAAGAACCCTGGAAAAATAATATATAAGTTTTTGTTACCCCAAATCCCCAGCCCAAAGAACTTTACTAAGAATTTATACCTAAATATAAAATTTTACAACAAAAAAAGCCCCGAAACTCGGCGCTTACCCCAAATATTTACCCCAAAGCCCGGTTAGTTTAAAAACCGGCGGCTTGTTCCTGGTACTTCTGGGCTGCTTTAGAAGCTTCACCCATTTTTTGTACATCTGGACGTTGACGAGCGAGCTCACGCTCGGCTCCCTGGATAAAAGTATTGACTTCTAGGTCGTTTGCTCCTGCATCCACAAGTTCTTGTGCACTTGAAGCAATGGCCCCCAGGCCAATTGCCCGTTCCATCTTTCCTTTGGAATCCAGTGCCCCTGGAAATGTCTTCATGACTTATTTATTTTGTCATTTAATATTTTACAGTCTATATGAGATAAGTTTTCACCGTTAAAATAAATATATTAAAGATAATAGTTTAATACCTGCTGATGAACTCTTATTACGGCCAGCCTCCTCAACGAGAAGAGAATAATAATCTTGGGATAGCAATTGGAGCCTTAGGTGCCGGAGCATTAGCTGGATTTGGTGGACGTGCTTTATATAAAAACATTAATGCTCGTAAAGCAAAAGCAAAAGCGGCAGGTGGACCACGTGGTGGTCAAGGCGGAACTGCTACTAGAGATAATCCAACAGCAGCTGAAGTATATGCTAGTGCTGATAAGAAATATCCTGATCCTGGTGTAGGCAAAGATGTTGAGTATCGATTCCCTGCTGGAGGGACTGATGAAGATATGTTTATTGTGGATGAAGCTACTGGAAAATTTATTAAACGTGGCGATTCTACTGCTGCTTCCTATGCAGAACTTGAAAGCAGTCCTAAAGTTAAAACTGCTGCTTATGAAGAAGGTTCTGCGGTTGACAAGTTAATGAAGTCACTGCTTCCAGAAGTAAATAAAGAAGCTGGTCAGATGACAGCTACTGAATCCTCACGGCAGACACGAGCACTGGATAAAGAAGATCAACGCTTGGCTCGCGGGATCTTAGCTGATATGAAAGGCGAGTTTCGTTATGACGTTATTGAAGAGCAACCTACAACTTTGGTACAAGTACAAGAAAGTAGGGAGCCACAAGTTGCGGTTAACGCTATGGAGACGGTTAATACAGCAGATGACCAATCAGATGGTAGGTTCTTGCGTAATCTTCAGCGGAACGAAGATGTGAACATGGCAGCAGTTAGCGAAGCTGTTGTTGATAATAAAGAAGCTGTATTAGATTCACGTATCTCTGATGCTTTATCCCAGTATTCAACGGAAGAAGCAAAACAAGCCACACAAGTAGGTCAAATACTTGAAACACAAGGTCCGTTAAGTGCAGAAGATACATTAAATGCTGCACGTGATCAAATGGTTTCTTTACGTTCAGACCTTGAAGCAAAAGGTTTTATACCTGGCACAACTAGATATGAACGCGCATTGGCAGAACAATTTAAAACAGGAGAAAGCAATAAAATTGGTGAATTAGCTATTACCGGAAAAAGTCTTAATAATGTAACTTTACCTTCAGGGCCTATGCGTCAAACAATGCAAAGTACAGAAACTAATGAAAGCCCAATACTTTTTTCACGTTCAGTTGTAAATGTTGGTGAAGATCCTTTTTCAAATATTACAGAAGCGGCTTCTGGAAGTTCTATCCGTGGACGATCTAGAGTTCAAAATCAACCTGACCAATTTACGCAACGTGTTGATTCTTCAGGGCGTCCTATTGAGGATGATCGCGTGTATAGAGATCCAGGTGGTACAAATACATATTCTTTTGGTGAAGAATTAAGCGAATTAGAAATGGATGTACCTTCTCCTGAGCCTAATCGATTAGTAAGAGACAGTATTACTGGAAAAATGACTTCCGAATTTACTCCTAAAGGTAAACGTGTAATTCAGTTGTACCAAGGTGAAGGACAACCTACTAAATCAATGTTTGTACCAACCACTGATCCAGGTGGTGTAGGTATTTATGGTGAAGAACGTTCTTTTGCTGCAGGCCCTATAACTAAATATGGAGAGAATCAAGGCAATTACACTTCTACTGCGCAACGTAAACCAACAGATCTTTCTTATACACCTAAAAAAGGTGCTGATTTAACTGATCTATCAACAAAAGAACTACAAACTTTTGCTTCTAAAGCAGTAAAGAAAAATCCAAAAGCAGCACAAGCTGCTATGGGTGAACTTGATCGTCGTGAAACTTCTAAACGTAGTATGGAAACTTCAGAAGCTTTAAGACGAGCTAATATTGAAGGACGAGATCCCCAACAGTTACTTCGTTCCATGGGCTTTGGAGTTTAAGCATGACAAAAGAAAAGAAAGATAAAAAGTGGATTCAAAAAGCCACCAAGAATGAAGGTACTTTTACTGCTAAAGCTAAACGTAAAGGGATCACGTCTGCTCAACTACAAGCTAACGTGGAAAAAAATCCCGATGATTACGATGAAAAAACAAAGAAGCAGGCACAGTTACGTGAAACTCTTGTAAAATTAAACAAAAGTAAAAAAGATAAAAAATAATGCCAAGAGATGCTCGCCTGAATACACCAGAAGATTCAATCAAGAAAGTTGATTCTGTTTTTAAAAAGAATTCTAAAATTGACTATGCGGATTCGTTTAAAGCAAAAGCTACGCAGCCTCCTTTTGATGTCAATCATTTTGATGCTTCTGATTTAAGAAATAAATTATTGGCTAAAAAACAAATACAGAACCCTGGCCTTAACTTTGTATCTGATGACCCACAGAACTTTGAATTATTTTCTGGTCTTGGCCGCTTTGATACTAACCGTGGTGACTTATATAATTTTGAACAAGGTGGACCGAATACACGACAGCGTTTCACTCAATCACCCGAATACAATCCAATGTGGGGTAACTTATATCGAGTAAGTCCAACCATAAAACCTGGCGACAGAATTACTAACCCATTCCCACGACTTAAGAATCCTGATCCCAAGGGTTATATTATGGCTTCTGCAGAACGTCAAGCCGAGAATGAATATGAAGAGAAGTATTCTGTTGCTCGTTTGTTAAGGGATCCTGATCCAACTTTAAGTGATAATGAAAATAGAGAAGAAACTGTTGAAGATAAAACAGTTTAGACTTAGTAGATAAGAAAGAGCATTATGGCGAAGGCAAAGATAGCAGGTTCATTACTTAGTAAGTTAGGCGGTCTCTTTAAAAAACCCGTTGTTGGTGAAGCTTTGACGAGTGGCGGTATAAATACAGGTTTGTCTTTACTGGCTGGTGCTAATCCAGTGGAAGCACTTTTGTACGGTGGAGCTGATGCTCTAGCGTCTGGAGCATCTGTTGGTGCTGTGCGTAAACTACGCGGTAGTCGCCGTGTTAGAAATACACTTGGGCTCCCTGAACTAGGAACGCAAACAATCACGAGACCAGATGGCAAGAGTATAACTCAACCTGTTCGTTCTAAGGTAGAAATGCCGGCTAACGTTGTGGCTTCTCTTGCGTCCACTATTCCTGTCAGTATGTTACTCAGTGCAGAGCAAGGTGTGCAAGGTGCACAAACCAGACAGGTTGATCAACAAACTTTGCAACGTGCCGTAGTTAACGATGCACCTAACCAGTTAGCTGGTGCTTACATGCCTGACACATTATTACAAAACATTGGGTTACCTTCTAGTAATGCGTTGATGGAACAGATTGAAAATGATCAAGGTCCAACAATACAGATGGATGAACGAGCCATGGCCAGAATTGTGGGGTTAAGTTAATGGGATTAGGTTCTTCTTATAAAACGGGCTGGACAAAAGCAGTTCCCCAGATGGGCAACAAAGATTATGGACAGACTGTATTACCTATAACTAAAAGTTCTAAAGATTTTTATAGTGGTTTAAAAAAAGAAGGTGTTGGCTTAGATACTCCTGCACAACTTGCTGGTGCCATGGGTGCTCGTATAGTAACTGATCTAGGTACAGACTCAACACGTCAAATGTATTGGCGATATAACCATCCGATGGCTATATCTGAAAAAATAGGAGAGAAAATTATTGGAGAAGGTATTAAGTCATATTCTCCTACACAACGTGCTGCAATTGGTTTAGCTGCAATTGGAATCCCAGTGGGAGCATCGCTTGGTACTTTTGATGCAACTAACCTTTCAGAGTATGGAAGACCTAAAGGCTTTGCCCAGTCTTACGCTGAACAAGGTTCTGACGATAGGCGTGAAACAGGACAGCTTGCACCTGAGTTAGTTGATCGTTTTGTATTAGGCCGTCAAGGCCGTCCCCTAAAGTATGCAACTGCAAAAGAAGATATTCCTAATTTAACAAAAGAACGTTATGCAAACTATATGAATTATTTGTATAACGATAAAGGTCCACTAGGAATTGGTATAGTAAAAGGAACAATGGAAAATCTTGAGGGCGTACCTGAAGCTCGTATTGTTGGTTTTCCGGTTGGTTTACAAGCAGCAGGTGCTTTGGTTGGCGGTGCAGCAGCAACTCGTGGTGCACTTGGAATAAATGCAGGAGAGGAAACATTAGCTGGAGGCATTGGCCCAAAGCAAAGACGTACGACAAAATCTGTTGACACATCTCAAGATGTCTCTGGTCCCTTCCCTAAAGATACAAATGTTTATCGTAAAGGCGAAAGAGTTGTTAAAATAAGGGACGGGTCAGCCGGACGCACTGGTACCAGGGTTGATACACTTGGACCACGTGCCCGTACTGTTGCTGCATTAGGTGCAGCGGGTGCTTTAGGTGGAGCTTTAGCTGGTAAGTTTGTTAATACAATGATTGCTTCTGCTGGACAATCTGATTTACCAACTACACAAGAGTATGGTGTTACTCGTCCTATGGTTTAGTTGATATAGAATTTACATAACAGACAGTAAATTAACAATTGGGTGAAATATGGAGAACTACTACCAGCCAAATATTCCCGGTGTAAATGTAGCAGCTGATCCAATGGGAAGAGCTTTCCTACAGAATGTTCAGAACATGGGTTCTAATATAGGGCCTAAAATAGCACAGGCTCGCCAAAGAATGACTCCAATTATGCAGCAGGCATATGCAGGGGATGCTATGGGGATGCGTGGGCAATTAGTGAGCCGTGCTGGTTTACTTGGAGGAGCATTAGCAACTATTCCAGGTGCTTCAGAAGCCATGGGAGAGGGTCGTCAATTAGATGCAGCTGCTCAAGTAGCAACTGGAATAGGTGGTGGGTTAGTAGCTGATCGCATTGCAAGATCTGTAGGTAGAAAGAATCCTCTAGCAGGTGCTGCTGTGCAACTAGGAGGCACTTTAATTTCTGGTTTATTAGGGCAAGGTGTAGGTGAGGTAGCTGAAAATGTTAAAGCCGGTATCACAGGCAAAGATCCTGCAGGAAAAACTAGCCGTGCGGCAACCAGAAAACAAATAGAAGATGATTATTCTTTGATGGCAGATTTACAAGCTAAGTATGGAGCTGCTGCTTTAGCTCCGACAGTTGCAATGAATAAAGATTTACTAGAACATTCGTTACTAACACAATATCAAAATGATAAACGTTACGAACCATTAGCGAATCGTATAAAAAATGCAGATATGGTTCGTCAACAAGCTTTGATGAATACTCAAGCTAGTAACTATGCAATGCTCGGTACAGTAGCAACTGCAGGTAAACTAGCAACAGGCGCACAAGTAGAAGCTGGTGCAACTATGCGCACGATGCTTTCAAACAATCCTTATGCAGGCAGTGTAATGCAGGCACCTAACATTAGCTTTGGTTAATTATGTCGTACTTTGGCACACCACAAACTTCCCTTGCTGGTAGAGCAGATCTTTTCCAGGCCAACCCGGATTTCCAATCCTTATTGGATGCTAGTTTATTTGATTTAGGTACTGCATCTAATTCAGATCTTACCCAAACCACAGCTGCACCTGCCACAGGCCCCAGTGGTGCATTAGGTGCTAGTGACCTACAGCCTGCACCTATTACTCTCAATGGTGTGGCCTTTGGTCAAGGATATGATATTAGTGATAAGGACAGACTTAACATTGATCTTGCCAGAGCAATGCAACCTGATGATTCAAAATATGATCAAAAGTTAGAAAAATTAAGATCTGCAATGCGTGAAGAAGCAGTATTTGCAGATAAGATGGGCAGAAAAAATCTGATCTTAGGATCACTTCTAAAAGATATTCCTAAAGCAATTACCAATATGGCAATGGCTGGTACTGTATACAATGCACAGAATGCAGTGGCTCCATACAATGCAGCTCAATATGGTAGACAGTATTTTACCTAAAACTTTCTGCTTGTAAAATAGTTAAAACAGATAGAGAGAGAACGTTGTGAGTTTTACTAGTAATTTTGGTGTAAGTGTACCGAGCGGTGCTTTTGACTTAAGTAAGAATTTGTTCGCTGGAGGGGGATCTGGTCTTCCTTCTTTCCAAGATTCGATTGATGCGGGCGGTTTTGCTGGTTCTAGCGGAAGCGGAGGAGGTTTTCTAAATAAATTGGGAGGCTTGGCAGGAAAGTTTGGGGGTTTGTTTGGTGGTGATGATGATATGGGTCAAGCATTAGGTCTTGCTACCTTACAAGGTAATCTTGGTATTCAAGCAGCTAATATAAATAATATGGCAGCTGAAGTTGCTGCACAAAATGCACAGAACAGTCTACTTACTGACTATAATTTACAGCGGATTGCTAAAGGTGATCGTCAACGCTTTAATACAAATCGCCTTGGAAGACAAGAGAACTTAATGGCTGTCGTTCCACAGCTGGTAAACAGCGCCACATACTCAACTAAGAATCCAAACGTGGGTGCTGCAATGGGTGCACAATTAGCCGGTATGATTGGTTAATAGATACGTATAGTTTAGAATAACAATATTAGTTGGCACGTATTAAATAATGAGTTTCGGCAATTTTATCAAGTCGGCTTTACCTATTGTAGGTGGAGCTTTTGGTCCTTTAGGTGCGGTAGCAGGAGGCTTAGCCAGTGCTGGACTGACAAGCCTTGGCGGCTCTTCCAGCGGTGGAGGGTCAGCAGGAAACATAGGTGGCATGGGAAACGCTCAGGCATATGTACCAAAACCTTTACCAACACCATTTGGTAGTGTAGGCGATGCAGAAAATTTTCTTAATGAATACACGGCAGGTAATCTTGGTGGGCTGCGTAGAGATGATGCCTTAGATATGGCATCTAATAATTTATCTCCTTTTGATAGGAATAAGTTATTAATGACTGATGCTGGTAAAGAAATTGTAGGTTTCCAGTATGACCCTGGTAAACGCCGTGAGTTAGCTTCTACCTCTAGTGATGCAGCCTTTGGTGGCTATTCTGCTACTCCGGGTTTTGTAGATCAAATCTCAACGCAAGCAAAAGACTTAGGTGCTACTACACCTGAGGAGATTCAACGTCTTGCATTTAATGCCGCAGCCAGGTCACCTAGAGGCCAGAAGATGTTTGCAACAGGACCACAGACACAAATGGAAGCACAATTCGGCCAGCTTCTCCGTGACGGCAGAGGTGGTCTTACTGGTAAGTATGATGTAGGCCGTGGTATGGAAGGTCTCATCAGCAAGCGTATCGCAAACGCATAACGGAGTTTAATTATGGCAAAACAATCTTTATTTGATATTGCAAATCAGTATGGCCAAGGCTCGGACTTTGGTCATTACGATGCTGAAATTGCTAAAGAACAAGGTTATAGCAACCAAGATATTTTAGATTTTTTAGATGCTAATCCTGGCAAGCTAGCTGCAGGCAATAAAGCAGGAGGATCAGATGGTTTATATGATGAACTTTCTGGCAACACTCTTAACTTTGGCAAAAGCGTAGTAGCTAATCGCGGTGGAGCATCAGGTGCAGAGATTGCTGAATCTAACGCACAACGTGATCAGCAATTTGCATTAGATCGTATTGCAGCAGCTGGTAATGTACAAGCCAACATTCAACGTCTAGTAAATAGTGCAAATATGTATGCTGCTGATAGTACCGCCACGTGGCAAATGTATGGCGCTGATGCAGCAAAGGATGCAAGTATATATTCTGCTGATGCATCTGAACGTTCTACTAAATATGTAGCTGATGTAGATCGAACTAAAGCAAGAGAAGTAGAAACCATTAGAGGGAGCTTTGGCCTGCAATTACAAAGTATTGTTAATGCAGGTGCAAAAGAAGCTGAAGCAGTAAGAGGTGAATATCAGCTAGCTAATACTGACTTAACAGGACAGTATGGTTTAGAGAATACTCGTATTGCAGGAGCAACTGCCCGTGATGTTGCTAATAGTAATAAAGAGGGGCAAATACTTGGATCTTTAATGTCTGGTTTCTGGTCTTAACTTAAAGCTTAGTTGATAGTATAATTAAAGAATAAATCGCAAGTTTAAAATGGCAAGTTATTCTTCAGACGGTGGAAAGTACGACAAAGAGGCCAGTGTACCTTTGACTGACTTTCAAGATTTGCTTGACAAGTTAGAAGATTCTAAGAAGCGTCAGCAACGCCAGAAGTCTGTCGAAGGTCGTCGTGACATCTACAGCCAGGGCCTTGCTTCGATGATGAGCAATTTCTGATACAGTTTCTTTTTATTTAAAGAAGAAGCCTGGTTATAAGTGTACTTAAACCTTAGTAAAAATAAGTACACTTATTAACAACTTACCCTAAAAAGATACTGCCGAAGCTCATGGCTAATGATGTTGATACTACTTATGAAAATGATGATTGGTTTGACATCGATCAGTACAAAAAAGCAGCGCAAGTTGCCTATGATTTTTCTTTAGGTAAAATGGAGAAAGCAGGAGATGAAGAGCGAGAAACAATTGGGAAAGGCGGAGAAGAGCAACGAACTACCAATCGCCAACAGCAGCAGTTCTCTGAAAAAGACGAAGAGCGCGATTACAAGCAATCCCAAAAAGCATACAGATTCTGATATTAATATCAAGTCGTTTGCAATTTGGCTTGATAATTTAGATAGTGCCTCCAGGGAATCTTTTACTGCATTTGCAGAAGATACCTTTTCGCCTATTCAGGTTTATATTTATGCCAAGTTCCTTGGGTACGATGGCAGTATTATTTGTGTAGATGATTGGGTAGCTGAAGTTTATCCAAAGCCTGATCATTTAAAAGTCTTACTGTATGAAATTGAAGAGATGCAGGAAGACGTACGTAAGTTACGTTTAGATATTGAAAATTATGCCGTTAAGCGTGACGCTGGTGTAGCACGTATTGCACAGATGCAAAAAGAAATCCGTGGCACTATTGCACAAGTAGATGCCTTTGTTTCTTCTAAAGACAGGAAAGGTCTTCTCCTGGCGGGAGCAGACCGAGCTATACGTGAACTTAATTCTGTATTTAAAGACGATCCAATTGAAGGGCCTTTACAAGAAGCTGCAATGTCTGTCTGGGCTAGAATTCAATTTGAAGACTAATTGGTTACATGGAACCAACCAATCAAAATCAACAAGCAAGTGTCTTTGATAAAAGAGATATTCAGTCTCTTCTTTTAGATATTGAAAAGAACCGCAAGATAACTGGGACACCTATGCAGCCAAGTATGGAAGATGCTGCTGATCCAGCTATCTTTCAAGACTTATTAAATAAAGTACAGAATAGGCCTAATGGATAAACCAAAGGTACCGCCTGAACTTCTTGCTTATTATAAAAAGAAAGTAGCATCAACTCAAGGTATTGAAGCTGAAGAACTAGCAAATAAAGGATTAAAAGCTTCTCGCGCCGCCAAGAAACATAAAGGCAAAAAGTAGAGTACCATTTAAGAAGTACTAGAAACATATTGTGCCTTCACATCTTCATCTTGCTTATAGACGTAATGCAAAAGCTGCTGCTGCAAATCATCGTCTCCGCAAGACAGATCAAGATGATATTTTTGAAAGGGCAAGAGAAGACTTTGGTTTCTTCTGTGAGTATGTAGCAGATAAACCTCCAGCCACACATCACAAGGAATGGCACAAACAATTAGTTACCAATCAAGATAGCTCTTGTCTGACTAAAATTGCTGGCCCAAACATCGACTTACTGGGACCACGGGGATCAGCTAAAAGTACTGTACTAGGTTTATATACTGCGTGGGCGATTGGTATCCACACAACTGCTAAGAAGCCACTGCAAATCCTTTACCTTAGCTATACGGTTGATATTGCACGTTCCAAGTCAGCCACAATTAAAAGAATTATTGAATCAAAAAAATATCAAAACGTTTTTCCTAAAGTTAAACTACTAAAGAATGTAACCTCTAATGAGTACTGGTCGATTGACCATAAGTTTGCTGGTATTGATACAACAGGCGAAGAACAATTTACTTTATGTGCAGCTGGTCTTAAAGGTTCAGTGACTTCCAAACGTTCTCACTTAGTTATTATTGATGACCCTGTAAAATCTGCAGCTGACATTGGTAACCCGGATATTCGTAAGATGATGCAAGATAACTGGAATGCAGTTATTGCACCAACGATGTTTGAAGGTGCAAGGGCAATCTGCCTTGGCACTAGATTTCGACATGACGATATCCATGCAACAACATTCTCTTCACAAAATAATTGGATGCAGATTGTGTTATCTGCAATTTTAAATAATGAAGAAACAGGAGAAGAAGAGTCTTACTGGCCAGAGATGTGGTCATTGGACTATCTAAAAGAAAAGAAACGACAGGCACCAATTGCTTTTTCTTTTCAGTACATGAATCAAATCGTGAGACAAAGTGAACTCTCATTGGCACCTGAACTGTTGGTTAAAGCAGAGATTGCAACTGAGTTTGATTGCCTTGGTATTGGTGTTGATCTATCAGCAGGTATTAAAGAAAAGAATGACTACACAGTTATGGTCCTGGGCGGACGTATCGGAGACAAGATACATATTATTGATTACCGCAGGATTCGTGTCATGGGTAACCTAGAGAAATTAGATGCGATGAAAGAGTTATTAAACGACTGGTCGATCATTGGTAAACAAGCAGACGGCTTGTGGTTTCCTACCTACAACACATGTGACATTTGGTCAGAAGCAGTACAGTATCAGGCTTCCTTAGAAGCAGACTTTAAACGTGTCTGTTTAAACGAGGAGAATCTTTACAACCTTATCTGGCATCCTGTTAAAGGTTTCCGTGCAGATAAGCTTGCTCGTTTTCGTGGGATCATGGGTATGTTTGAAGATCGCAAAATTGTCTTCAATAGGTATAGAAATTTTACTAATATGTTTGAAGAGCTTACTAATTTTGGTACTAGTTCTCACGATGATTGTGTAGATGCATTAGTATGGTTAGTAACAGGATTAATGAAACGCGGTAAACTACAGCTGGATTATTAATGGAACATTTAGTTGCAGTTGTTATTGCTGGTATTACAGGGGTTGGCTGGGGCACAGGAAAGATCTTTGCACGTTTACGCACCCTTGAAGATCATATTGATCACTTCCCCATGGAGTATGTGTTAAAGCAAGATTACATTAGAGAGATGGAAAAAATGAATAGGGAATTTGATAATATTAATGATAAGCTTGACAAATTAATGGAAAGAGTTTTAACGCGATGAGCTACTTCATTGAGCTAGAAGAAAACCTTGATGGCGACTTATTTTTTCAGATTCCAGAAGAAGTACTAGAAACACTTGACTGGCAAGAAGGTCAACTGTTGACTTGGGATCTTAAAGGCAATGGTATTGTTGTTTCAGCTTTAGATGATACTTCAGGTTACGAACAAGTAGAATAACTTGTAGTGATCATAGTTTTATGCGTACTTATATTCAACAACCAGGCCAAGTAGGTGTTCAAGGTGGAACTATTGGTAATGCTGGTTACCTTGCTCAGATGCCACCACCTATCAATCCTGCTGCACACAGAGGTGCACAGAAGGGAGCAAAAATTTACAACAAAGGAATAAATACAGATAATCCAAACGAAAAGAAAACTTTTTTAGATAGGACCGGACCACAGCTTCCACCAATGGCAAGACAAATGCCATTGGATATGAACATGGGGCAACTCAATGATGCTTACCTGCAAGAGCAAGAGCAAGAGAAGCAACGTTTAATCCAAGAACAACAAGCACAATCTGAATTGAATGCTTCGATGTTTGGTGGTAGTCAATATGGTCAAGCTGATCAGTATCCAGCTACAGGTGCTGGCTTCCAAGCAAAATATGTGAGTTGACATGGCAGAAAACGATTCAAAATACACGAAACCAGATCTTCGTGAACGGATTAAAAACCGTGTCATGAAAGGAACTAAAGGAGGTAAAGCTGGTCAGTGGTCAGCACGTAAAGCACAACTCGTAGCTTCCGAGTATAAGAAAGCTGGTGGCGGGTACAAAGGTGGAGAAGGTAAGAAGCAAAAATCTTTAAAGAAATGGGGTAAGGAAGATTGGCAAACTAAA
>MDSX01098152.1_pt1 | contig 28675 bp, 17 predicted proteins | sample 811141 | NCBI WGS metagenome assembly MDSX01 (sample SAMN05326642, study PRJNA326480) | marine metagenome | isolation source: seawater | place: Atlantic Ocean: South East | collected 2010
AATTGCAGAAGCCTGAGTTGCCATTATTCCCAAGCCGATTGTCCATGGGCTTACTTTCTTTGAGCCACTAAGAAGTTCGCTCGCTGTAGCACTTTTACGCGTTTTAAAGACACCATACCCAACTATTAGGGCAAGGGTTACACCCAAGACGAACCAATCTATTGGATGCATTTATACGAAATCCCGTGTGATGAAATAGAAAACAATAATCTCTACGACTAACAGTGCAATAACACCCACGTAGTACTTTTTCCAATTCAATGTCTGAGTAGATTTAATAGTCATAATGGAGTATGTTTTGTAGTAATTTCATAGCACCTGGTACTCCTGCAGGTAACTCTCTAAATAAGGATAATCCCGTGTAAATTACGGAACCTTTTCCATAATGACCAACAACAGTACTATTGGTATAGTTTATACCTGTACTTTCTTTGATGCTGAGCACCTCATTAAAACCATCGTAAGATTTAGGAAAATATAGCCCCCGTTCCTGTACCCAAAAATCAAAATCAGACGATTGAATCTTATTGGGCTTTTGAAGCACTAAGTGATTCAACAATGTAATTGGAGCGTCCTCCTCGGTCACACGGTCCCTCCCAATAGTAAGTGATAACGGTGTAGGAAGTTCGATTCCGCTTCTCCCGGCTGTCGTGTAGGTCACGACAAAGTTGCCACCGCCCTCAACAAAGCCCTTGATCCGATCGCCACTATTCATCAACCATTTCTCGGTATTGAAGGCGCGTATCCCTACGAGAATGACCTCAACCTGACTCCAAAGTTCCGGTGTAGACTCAGAGATACGAACCACCTCATAACCCAAGTTTTCCAATGTTTCGTCCATGATATCTCCGGCACCTTCTATGTATCCGACTTTGAAACGTTTTTTGTTTAAATCCAAGACGGTCAAAGTAGCATCTGCAGGATAAAATCTATAATGCGTTCCGATGTGCGGGAAGCTGATAGTATGTTTTTGATTAACCATAGGAAAAGGGAAAAACTTACTTGAATTCCTTGGTTCTTTTGCTAGGAACAAGAAATACTTACCCTCTGTCATTTTCGCGGGGATTACAGCTGTAAAGTGATTCCAACCAGATTGTAATATTTTTTTCTCTTTGAATTCAAAACCCATTTCAATCTGCGGAAATACGTCTTTTGAAGCTAGGCGTGCAGCGCTCAAATACCATTCAAACTCACCTCCATCCTTAGAGTAAATACTATAACCTAAATGCGCCTTTTTTCCTGTGGTCCAATACACCGATTGATCAAATTTAGCATGGATAATAGGTTCCACTGCGATCGCTTCTCTGTATTCACCAACAGCCCTGTCCACCAACTTCGCGATAGGCTTAAGGTGTAACATGATGATTGATTCATCGGACTCAAGTCTAACCCTTACTGTACGCTTCGCAATCTCTGAATCCAATGGTAAATCCAACTGTTGTTTGAAACCTTCTTTAATTATAACTTGAGGTGGGTTAAATGCAATGATGGATGGTAGAGCGTTTTTCTGAGGTGTTTTCACTGAAGCCACTTGAACAATATTGTCCGGATTCAACGACTGTATCTTGAGTGTGGCTGGATTAGAAAAATTTTCCTGAATTGGATTGGTTTCTACGTAAACTTCAGCATAGACTTCTAATAGATGAAGCATAACCTTCTGCCATCTTTGGTACTTATCTGATAAAGGTGAGGTTTCATAAAGCACAATACTACCCAACTCAGCCCATTTGGAAATCGCTTGGGCTCTATCTCCAATTTCTAGAGCAAACGCGGCCTCATTTGCCAAAACAGATGAAAATTCAGCACTTTCAGATTCAGTATCTAAAAAAGATTCTAGATCCCCTAAACCCCAAAGCTTTTTGAAATACTCCTCTCTTGGACCCCTGTTTATGGCTACACCAAAACCCTGACATTTATGCATAGAACGGGCTGCATCGCCAATAGCGCCGTAAGTATCTCCCAACAAAGGATCAAAGCCGCTCAAATCAAGTTGGACTGCCTCAGGATCGTCCTTTAACGTTTTATCCCACCAAATAGAGGTATTCCACCAAACGCCTTGAACCGTCCAAGGGTTAGTCTCTGTATCAAAACTTGAATCTGCAGCCAATGCTGCACTTTCTATAGCTAATTCCGCAGATGCCGTATGATGTCCATGACCCGCTCGTTCATCCGGTGGGAATCTAGTAATGATGAAATCAGGTTTTAATTCGCGAATCGTTCGCACGGTTTGTAGCTGCAGATCGTCATGATCCCATTTGGTCCACACTTCTTGAACGCTTTTGGAATATCCAAAATCCAGTGCATCCGTAAAACGCTGATAACCACCATCAATACGACGTGCGGCCCTGAGTTCTTGCTCCCTGATAACACCTAAATCCGCTCCTAATTCATCTCCAATTAAATTTTGCCCACCAGATCCTTTTGTCAATGATAAATAGGTGGTCTCAGCATTAAGTGCATTAGAAAACCAGGCGATCAATCTTGTGTTTTCGTCGTCCGGGTGTGCCGCTATATAAAGGACTCTTTTTCCAGAAGAAAACCGTTGCATTTCTGCCATTGCCTCGCTCATATTCATGGGCTGATATTGCGCAACTAATTGATTGCCAATAAGTATTGATGGAATCAAATAACAGAGACGAACAAAGGACAGTTTTAGCGTTATATTAGTGCAACTATTTAGAATCATATGAAGAGATTTTTACTCATTTTAATTACCGCTTTTTCTTTTACCGCCAATGCCCAGCTTAAGTTAAAATTAAAGTCAGGCACTTATGAAATTCAAGAAGGCTCCTTCCTTCAAATAAATTCAAATGCTCCTACCTACGGTATAGCTATTTGGAACCACGCGGTTAGGGCCGAAGATAAAAAAGCATTAGCTGATTTAGGAATAGAAGTCTACCATTATTTGCCTGAAAATGCTTTTGAAGTGAGATTACCAGCTAAAATTCAAGTTGAGGAATTACAAAAAGTAGGTGTGAGTTCATTTACAGCTTGGACACCAAGAATGAAATTAGACGGTCCTTTAAGCATAGGTGATATCCCCTCATGGGCATTTCTAAACAACGGCAACATAGCTGTTCAATTTTTAACAACGAGTGAATTTTCAACCTTACCTGGGTTTGTGAAGCAATTACAGCCGCTCAGTGATAGCTGGTATAGCGCAACACTTGCGTTGGGTGATCTTGAAAAATTAGCGAAACAACCTGATGTTCTATTTATTCAAGCCATTGAGGAGCCTGGATCCATAGAAAATTTTCAAAGTCGCTCCTCCTCAAGAGTTGCATATATGCAAAGATTCGGGGAATATACGGGAGAGAATGTAGTTGTAGCCGTAGGGGACGATGGAGATATAGGCCCTCATGATGATTATAAAGGACGATTGACTTCGTTAGCAGGAAACTCCAATGGAGATCATGGAGATCATGTTGCAGGTACCGTATTTGCTGCTGGTAACATTGATCCTGATGGTGCTGGATCTGCCACTGGAGCCTCTATGGTTTATTACGATTATCCTCAAAATTTAAGTAGTATAGACAATCATTATGGTCTTTACGGAATCCGGGTAACCAATAGTTCATATTCTAATGGGTGTAATGCAGGTTATACGCTTTATGCCCAGCAGATGGATAAGGATATTAGAGATAATGACGCGTTAATGCATGTGTTCAGTGCAGGAAATGCCAACGGTTCCAATTGTGGTTATGGTGCAGGTTCACAGTGGGGTAATGTAACTGGCGGCCATAAGCAAGGAAAAAATGTTGTTGCTACTGCAAATATCACTTATTTGGACGCCATTGCATCCTCATCTTCGCGAGGACCAGCAGCAGATGGTCGTATCAAGCCAGATTTAGCTGCAGTTGGTACCAGTGTATATTCTACCATAGATGGACATACTTACGGCAACAAAACAGGTACGTCCATGGCTGCTCCGGGAGTGGCAGGTTTTTTCACCGTTTTACACGGGGCATTTGACCAACACCAAGGCTATACTGCAACCGGGGGACTCTTAAAAGCAATCGCAATGAATACCGCGGAAGATTTAGGGAATGATGGGCCTGATTTTATTTTCGGATATGGAAGAGTAAATGCTCGCCGTGCCATCCGAACCATTCAAGATACCGCATGGTTCTCAGGTAATGCGAGTTCAACTAGTTCCTCATTAAATTACACTATTGGAGTGCCTCCAGGTGCAAAGGAGCTGAGGGCAATGTTATATTGGACAGATCCTGAAGCATCTACTTCTTCATCTAAGGCTTTGGTGAACAACCTTGATTTTACGGTAACAGACATTACCAATACGACCACGTATCAACCTTGGGTGCTAAACCCAGCTCCAAACAACACCACCTTAAATAACTTGGCAGTGAGAGGAACAGATTCCTTAAATAATGCAGAACAAGTGACAATCGCCAACCCAACAGCCGGCGATTACCAACTTAATGTCTCCGCCGCTAACGTACCCCAAGGGCCTCAAACCTTCTATGTGGTTTACTTTATTGAAATGGAGGAAGTAGTATTGAGCTACCCGCATACAAATGAAGCTCTGGTACCAGGAGCAACTGTTGTCCGTTGGGACGGGGCGGTAAATGGTTTGACTTGGGAATTTAGTTCAGACGCAGGGACTACTTGGAACACCCTAAACTTATCACCAATCACTGGTCAGGGTATGGCGAATTGGACTGTGCCAAATATTGCCACAGATGCTGCATACTTGCGAGTCATTAAAGGAAATGACACTTCTACTGCAGGACCAATGACCATCATACCACAACCAACTGGATTGGTTGTTGATTGGGTCTGTCCAGATAGCCTCAAAATCACTATTAATCCTGTGACATCAGCTACAGATTACACAGCTTTTATATTGGGTGCTAAATACATGGATTCTGTATTTACAGACGTAAGCAACAGTATGGTTATTCCTGTTGTAGTGGCCTCTGACACTTGGCTGAGTGCTTCAGCCAACGTGAACGGCTCTCAGGGAAAAAGAGCCTACGCAATAAGCCTACCAAGTGGAACACAGAATTGCCCGCTTCCACGCGACCTTCAATTACAAGAGGTCTTAAATCCTCAGTTTGTTAGCAGTTGTCAAAGCAATACGATTGAAGTTGCCGTCCAAGTGCGGAATCCTTCTACATCTGCGTTGGACACACTCCCCGTAGCCTATAAGTATCAGGGCGTAACGACAAGGGATACGGTTTATGGGTCTATTGCTCCATACGGAGATACGATTTTCGTATTCTCAGACCCTATATCTTGGTCTGGAACCTCCAACGGCTCCATTCAAGCTTGGACGGAATTAAGCGGAGACATGAATGGGCAGAATGATACTGTTGTTCAAACCATTACCTACTTGAATTCTGCATTGTATTCATTGCCTTTCCTGCAAGACTTCAATTCTTTTTCAAACTGTGCCACCAGTTTAAATTGTGGGGCTACGGTATGTAACCTTAGCGGTGATTGGACCAATTTAACTAACGGTTCGGAAGATGGAATTGATTGGAGAACGCACAATGGAGGTACAGCTTCCAATGGTACGGGTCCCTCTTCTGGCTTTGGTAATAATGGCAAGTACCTGTATTTAGAAGCCTCGGGTAATTGTAATTTCGAAGAAGCTATTCTTTATAGCCCATGTATTGATTTAAGTAGTGCGTTTGCCCCTGAATTGGAATTTGCCTATCACATGTATGGAGGAGATATGGGAACACTAACGGTGGAAATCTTTAATGGAACCTCTTGGACCGCACTTTTGAATAAGAACGGAGATCAAGGGAATAGTTGGCAAATAGAAACTATCAACTTAAGTGCATATGCAGGAGATACCGTTTTATTAAGGTTTACAGGAATTACCGGTGGAAATTACCAAAGTGATTTAGCTATTGATAACGTATCAATTGTGGATAACATAGGTACCCCAATTGCAGGTTTTTCTACCTCACCTTCAATGCCTTGTTTAAATTCGGCCGTAACGCTTTTAGATCAAAGTGCTAAAACGCCAACGAATTGGAATTGGACTATAACTCCAGCAACATTCTCATTCACCAACGGTTCGTCTGCTTCTTCACAAAATCCTGAAATTATTTTTAATTCAACAGGGTCTTATACCGTAACGCTCATTGCTTCCAACAGCTATGGTAGCGATACCTTAACCAAGGTTAATGAAATAGTAATTGGCCCGCTTCCGGTTCTTCCCATTGTTGAAACATTTAGCAGCACTACACTGCAAGATTTTAGCATTACCAATGCGGATAATGGAACAACTTGGTCGCGAGGGGATGTGGATGGCCCCACAGGTGTTAAATCGGGCGCAATGTATATGGACAATTTTAATTACAATGCAGCTGGCACAACAGATGGACTGCTAAGTCCTAAATTTGATATCAGCGGGTATACAATGCCTACGCTTATGTTTGATGTAAGTTATGCCCCATATAGCGCAAATTATTTTGATCAATTAGCCGTCATTGTAAGTGGGGATTGCGGAAACACCTTTGATACCCTCTATCTAAAAGAGGGAGCAAATCTAGGGACCGTAGCTGCGTCAAATTCTACCTTTGTTCCAAGTGGAAGTTCTGATTGGAGAACAGATACCGTTAACTTGGCAAATCTATCCTCTACTGACGTTCAATTCGAATTCGTAGGTATTTGTGGATATGGGAACAATCTATATCTGGACAATATTCGTGTTATTGACCTTGGTGGGAATCCCTCCTTAGCTAACTTGAATTTACCCGCTACTATTTGTGAAGACGAGCCTTTTTTCTTTTCGTTGAATAGTCAAGACTCAACTTTAGAAGGACAATTTGGTTTGAATAGATCTGGTTCATCTGTAGTGACCAACTTTACAGGTATGGGTGTTCATTCAGCCACGCTCAATACTCCAGTTGACTACCATTTAGAATACGTGTATTACAATGCCTTTACTTTTGTCGCAGATTCAGCAATTCTAATTCCTGGACCGCAACTCCAACCGCAATTCTCTTTAAGTTTAGCAGGAAATTTGACTTATAATTTTCAGGATGTAACTGTGCCTTCCCCAAGTGCATGGTTATGGGACTTTGGCGATGGAAACACTAGTTCTTTACAAAATCCTCAGCATACCTATGCGCAAGCAGGATCTTACACCGTACAATTGACGGTCACCACAGACTGTGGTATTGAGAGCACGTCAACGTCTTTTAATAATATTGATTTGGATGAAAATACAATGACACAGGTAATGTTCTATCCAAACCCTACTAGAGATCAACTGACTATTTCTTCAATGAATCCAGGTGGACAGGCAACAGTTGAAATATATTCTGCCCTTGGAACATGTCTTCAACGATCAACGTATGAGGAGTTGGAAGAATCAGTTGTGGTTGATTTAAGCATGCTTCCTCCGGGCTTATATACGCTTAAAGTACAGAGTCACTCCGGAGTGATTAGTCAGAACATCACTAAAATCTAAGGACGCTTACTAATTATCCACAAACCTAGAAAGGTTAATATTCCATTATAAACAAGTAACTCAAAGCCTATGGCGTATCCCAAATGGGGTGCCCATAGGCTTATTTGATGGGAGATAATAGGAGCAACAATACAAACAACCAAAACATTCCAACCAAACAGCTTTCGACCAAAAATAAGTGCAAAACTAAATAGCCCTATCAACGGCCCATACGTATAGCCGGCTACCGTAAACAAGGTGCCTATTATGGTCTCTGATTTTAAGCTATAGATGAGTAGCATGACTATTAATAGAACGACCATAAACCCGGCATAAACAATTGACCTTGTCTTGGTGGAGCTATCTCCTTTCAACCCTAAAAAGTCTATACAAAATGCAGTTGTTAGAGAGGTTAGCGCACTATCTGCACTAGAGAATGCAGCAGCAAGTAGACCAAGAAAAAATACAACTGGCAGAGCAGCTGGAAACGTCGGATGCATAGCTATAGAAGAAAAAAGTTTATCCCCTGAGGCGCCGATGTTATTCCCAGCAGCAAACTCACTCAAAAAAATTCCAAGAGATAAGAACAACAGATTGACTACCAACAAACTCAACCCTAATAAAACCATGTTTTTTTGTGCGTTTCTCAAGGTTCTCACCGTTAGATTTTTTTGCATCATGTCTTGATCTAGACCTGTCATAGCTATAGCGATGGCAGCGCCTCCAAGGAATTGCCGCCACCATGACTTAGGTCCGTCTAAATCTATAAAGTGCCAATGCGAATGACTCCTCAATGTGGACCAATAGGTATTATTTTCTGTAACAACCTCTTTACCAACAAAGAAGAATGCCATAATTGCAGCAGATAACATGAGAACTGTCTGGAGCGTATCTGTAATTACAATGGTCGCAATACCGCCAGTTGCGCTATACAACGCGATTAGTACTAATATAAATACGGCCGTAAGGACAAAGGGGATTCCTAGGCTATCACAAATCAACACTTGTACCACTACGGTTACAATATAGAGACGCGCCGAAGCTCCCACTATTCGGGAAAGAAGAAAAAACAAGGAGCCTGTTTTATAGCTAGATTTACCTAAACGAATTCCAAGAAACTCGTAAATGCTAATAACATTATTCTTATAGTAAACCGGCAATAAAACTTTGGCAATGAATATATATCCAAAAAAATACCCCAAGACCATTATCATATAAGTCATACCGGATGAAGAAGTCCAACCTGGAACGCTTATAAAAGTTACTCCCGATAATGAAGCTCCAATCATTCCAAAACTTACCAGAAGCCAATTGGCATTTTTATTCGCATTAAAGAAGGTAGCATTTGATGCTCCACGCGAAGTGAAGTAGCCTACAATGGCCAAAGCAGATACATAAAGAAGCAATAGAATTAAAAAGAGTGAATTGTTCATGCAACAAATATGCGCAATCCCTTACATTTGAGACGCAATGAATTTTTCAAGTCGTAAAATAGAATTAGCTGTAGAAGAAATCTCAAGGCTACCGGGTATTGGTAAAAAGACCGCTTTACGCCTTGCCTTGCACTTATTACGTAGGCCAGCAAGACAGACAGAGGATCTCAGTGCAGCACTTTTAGATTTAAGAAAAAACACCACCTTTTGCAGCGAATGCCATACTATTTCGGACACTGAAATCTGCGCTATATGCATTAGTCCCAAAAGAGAACAAAGTATAGTATGTATTGTGGAAGATGTTAGAGACGTTATGGCCATAGAAAATACAGGCGGATACAATGGCGTATACCACGTGCTCGGAGGGTTAATATCGCCAATGGATGGCATTGGACCGGGTGATTTAACCATTGATGCACTTTTAGATAGAATGCAATCGGGTAAAATAAAAGAAGTAGTTTTTGCGTTAAACACCACTATGGAAGGCGATACCACAAACTTTTACCTGTACCGTAAAATCAAAGATTTTGATGCTACCCTGACAACTATTGCACGCGGTATAGCTGTTGGTGATGAATTAGAGTTTGCAGACGAAGTAACCCTGGGACGAAGTATTCAACATCGCATCCCCTACGAACAAAGCCTACCGCAATAATGCTAGACCTGAGCATCGTTATTGTTAATTACAACGTCAAAGAATTTCTGACGCAATGCATTGATAGCATTTATAAAAGCTCAACGTCCTCTTCTTTTGAGGTTATAGTAGTGGATAATAATAGTAATGATTCTGGCGAGAGTGCTATTTGCAAGCAGTTTCCTTCAATTCAGTGGGTTAATAACTCGGAAAACATTGGGTTTGGCAAAGCAAATAATATTGGGTTTGAAGCTGCAAAAGGCAAGTATACGCTCATTCTAAATCCTGATACGGTATTGCAATCTGATACTATTGAAAAGTGCGTAAATTATTTAGAACTCCATCCAGAAGTTGGCGGTTTGGGCATTCAGGGAATTGATGGCAGTGGCAGGTTTCTCCCTGAAAGCAAACGATCACTTCCTACACCCTTGGTTGCTTTTTGGAAAATCACGGGTCTCAGCTCAATCTTTCCTAAATCTCCAACATTTGCACGTTATCATCTGGGACATCTAGATAAAAATCAAAATCACGAAGTTGATATTCTTGTAGGGTGTTTCATGATGGTGCCTACAATTTTGCTGCGCAAAGTCAAAGGTTTTGATGCACGATACTTTATGTATGGCGAGGATATAGATCTGAGCTATGAACTCCAAAAAACAGGTAAGAAAAACATCTACTTCTCCGAAAGTAAAATCATTCATTATAAAGGAGAAAGCACCAAACGCGGGAGCCTAAACTATGTGCGCATGTTTTACAAAGCCATGGTATTATTTGCGCAAAAGCAATTCAGTGGAAGTGCGGCTTGGGCATACAAACTACTTATTTACTTAGGAATTTATTTAAGGGGTTCTCTTGCTGTAATCGCTCGTATTGCAAAAAGTACGTTTGCTCCGGCATTTGATGGAGCCTTACTTTTTATTGTGCTAAATCAAAGCAAAACTTACTGGGAACTAAATCACAGATTTATCAATGGCGGCTCTTACCCCGACTTTTATACTTTCCAAATTCAGTGTTCCTATGTTTTGATTTGGATTTTTGGACTCTGGATAGGCGGCGCTTATTTTAAAGGAACGCAACCTAAACACCTGATTCGTTCCATGTTTGTTACCACCGTTTTAATCGGCTTCCTGTACGGACTTTTACCAGAAGAGCTGCGCTTTTCAAGAGCTTTACTTATACTTGGCGCTTTGATTGGAACAACCATTCTATTGACGTATAGAGCAATCATAACGGCATTAACGGGCCAGCGACTTTTTCATGAAGAACAGAAACAACCTCGAATTATTTTTTACGGAAATAACTCTAATTTTGACGCACTGCGGAAAATATTAAACGAAAGCAAGGTCCAACCTGCCTTTGAGTGGAATCAAAATCCTGTTGAAAACAATGATCTGGAAACATTGCGTGCGCTCATCCGTTTGTACCGTATCAATGAGTTAATCATTGATAACTCTTCTACTAGTTTTGATAAGCTCATAGAATTAACCGAACAACTCGGAGCGGAAACTTCAATCAAGTCATTTTTACCTCAGCAGGGTTTTATAATTGGTTCTGATAGTAGTCTTAGTCAGGGTACTACTTATAAAAAACAGTTTTTAATAAGTGACCCTAACTATTTGCGACAGCGCAGAATTTATGAGGTGGCCCTTACCTTTTTTGTACTTATTGTTCCCCTCTCCTTTCTTACTGCATTAATCTACGGGCGAATAAAAGGCTGGCACATTTGGATTCAAAACGCCGGAAACATCTTATTGGGGAAAAAAGCTTTAATCGGCTACTCTGTACATTTAGGTAAAAAGTTTTCACTACCAGAATTGCCCGCTCCAATTTTTGACATTTGCAGAGAATTACCCAAGGAATTAGACTTTGTTCAAAATGCCAAAGCCTTCATTGAGGATTATGCAAAAGAGGCTAGAATCCGTACCGATCTATTGCGCTTATGGCAATTAACCAAATACTAAACTGTATGAATTTCCACAGTTTTTTGCCGTAAATTCGAGGACAATAAACCGAAATATCAATGGCTCAATTAGAATTAATTTTACCCAAAATGGGCGAATCCGTTGCTGAAGCCACTATTACTACGTGGCTAAAAAATGAAGGAGACTTCATTGAGGCTGAGGAAAGCGTTGTTGAAGTAGCTACAGACAAAGTAGATAGTGAAGTTCCTTCACCAGTTAGCGGCAAGCTCATTAAAATCATAAGTAATGTTAATGATGTCGCCCAAGTTGGTGAGGCTATTGCTATCATTGAAACTGAAGGTACTAACGAGTCAACTTCAGTACATGAACCCGTTTCTGCTCCGGTTGAAGAAGTCGCTGCAAAAATTGAAACTCAAGTTGCTGCCGCTGCAGAAACTGTTACTCCGCCTATATTAAGTGCTCCCATTTCTAAAAAGTCAAATGGTAGGTTTTATTCTCCTCTTGTGCGCAGTATGGCCAAAGAGGAAGGAATAAATCAAACTGAATTAGACGGTATTCCTGGTTCTGGCAAGGACGGACGTGTGACTAAAAAAGATGTATTGACCTATCTTGAAGGTGGTCGTGTGGGATCTACCCCAATAAAAACAGAGTCATCGACGGTGCCAGCGGCTGCGGCTGCGGCTTCAACTCCAGCTGTCCAGAAGACAGCACCTGCCCCTAGTGTAACTGCAGCGCCGGGAGACGAAATTATAGAGATGGATCGCATGAGAAAGCTCATTGCAGATCATATGGTAAACTCTGTCAAAACATCTCCCCATGTGACTTCTTTTGTTGAAGCAGACATGACTAAGATTGTTTTATGGAGAAATAAGATCAAGAATAGCTTCTTGGAGAAACATGGTGAAAAAATCACCTTTACGCCTATTATCATGGAGGCCATTGTAAGGGCCATCCAAGACTTCCCAATGATCAATGTGAGTGTTGACGGCTCCAATATTATTAAACACAGCGCCATTAATTTAGGTATGGCTGCTGCACTACCCTCCGGCAATTTAATTGTCCCAGTAGTGAAAAACGCAGATCAATTGAGCTTGTTAGGTCTTACCAAAGCTGTAAATGATCTTGCAACAAGAGCACGAAATAATGCTTTAAAGCCTGATGAAGTATCTGGAGGCACCTATACCGTAACGAATGTGGGAACCTTTGGCAACTTGCTGGGAACCCCAATCATAAATCAGCCTCAAGTAGCTATCATGGCTGCTGGAGCTATAGTGAAAAAACCTGCTGTTGTAGAAACACCAGAAGGCGATTTGATTGCAGTTCGGCACAAAATGTTCCTCAGTCACAGCTACGACCACAGGGTAGTAGATGGTGCATTGGGTGGAAAGTTTGTGAAGCGCGTAGCTGATTATCTAGAATCGTGGGACTTGAATAGAGAAATTTAAGCTCAACACATTAAACCGTATTTTAGAACCGCCTTCGGGCGGTTTTTTTAACCCTATATTTTGATTCTCATGCAACTTAACCTTCAACGTCCTATTTGCATTTTTGACCTGGAAACCACAGGAGTGAACGTAACTAACGACAGAATTGTTGAAATCTGTATTCACAAAGTGGAACCATCAGGTAAAGAAGAGACGCACACCTGGAGAGTAAACCCTACTATTCCCATCCCAACAGGATCCTCCTTGGTTCACGGTATTTACGATCACGACATTGCCAATGAGCTCACCTTTTCAGAAATAGCACCTGAGGTCCATCAATTAATAAGTGACAGTGATTTAGCCGGATTTAATAGTAACAAGTTCGATATTCCTTTATTAGTAGAGGAATTCCTTCGCGCGGGAATTGATTTTGACATGAGTAACAGGAGAGCTGTTGATGTTCAGAATATCTTTCATAGGATGGAGCAACGCACACTAAGTGCGGCATTCAAATTTTATTGTAACCAAAATTTAGAAAACGCCCATAGTGCCGAAGCAGATGTATTGGCCACGTTTGAAATATTAAAGGCACAAATACAGCGTTACGATGAATTAGAAAATGACATGAACTTCTTGGCCGATTTTTCTAATCGTCAAAAAGTAGCCGACTTTGCAGGATTCATTGCCTTTAATGATAGCGAAGAGGAAGTTTTCACCTTCGGAAAGTATAGAGGTAAAACAATAAAAGAAGTATTAAGTGAAAACCCAGGGTATTATAGCTGGATACAAAACGCCGATTTTCCCTTGTACACAAAAAAGGTGTTGACTGCCATCAGATTAAGAGAATTTAATAAAGGTTAATTATGAAGATCATCTGTATTGGTCGCAACTACGCGAAGCATGCGGCTGAATTAAATAATCCAGTTCCAGAGGAACCGGTTGTGTTTATGAAACCAGACACTGCTATTCTCTTGAAGAAACATCCCTTTTTCATTCCAGAACACAGTAATGAAGTTCATCACGAAATAGAATTAGTCGTTAAAATAAACCGACTTGGGAAGCATATCGAATCACGTTTTGCCCATAAATACTATGATGAAGTTGGATTGGGAATTGATTTTACTGCACGCGACGTTCAAGCTGATTGTAAGAAAAAGGGGTTGCCCTGGGAAAAAGCTAAAGCCTTTGATGGTTCGGCAGCAGTAAGTAGGTTTTTCAAAATTAAGGAGTTGAATCAACCTATTACAAACATCCCATTCCACTTGGATATCAATGGTAAAACAGTACAATCGGGCAATACCAAAAACATGTTGTTTCCCGTAGATAAATTAATTGCGCATGTCAGTAAGTACTTTACGCTAAAAACCGGTGATTTATTATTTACAGGAACCCCCGCTGGTGTTGGTCAAGTCTATAAAAACGATCTTTTGGAATTGTACTTAGAGGATAAACGCATCTTCTATTTCAATGTCAAATAATTTTACTCAATCGGCAAGAATCACTTTCTCTCATTCTTTGAAGACTTTTAGCTCTAGCCAAGTCGGGCGCATCGGCATTTTTATATATTTGTAAATACCTGAAAAAGGTTAACTCAAAAGCGTTTAGCAATGAAGAAAAGCTTAGTAGCTACCCTCCTTTTTGTTGTCTCTGCAACTACAGCATTCGGTCAATTTGCCCCACCAATTGACACGGTTTTTACAGAAAATTTTGATGGTGCTTTAGGTGCAGACTCTATCGCCGCCAATTACAACACAGATTCCTTAAATGCCATTAGAACGTGGAATGACACTGCTTTCTTGAGCACCACTGGATTAAGTTCATTTCATACTCAGATTTACACATCCGATTCTATCATTTTTGAAAGTGATGCCTTTAGCACTGTTTCATATAACAACGTGAGATTCACTTTCGACCACATTTGTAAAATACGTTTCATACAAAAAGCCTATGTACAAATGTCCAGAGATAACGGGACAACTTGGGTGAATTTGACTGGTCCTGATTACAGAGGAGAGTCGCCCCAATTCGCCGCACAAGGTTGGTTCAACGAACTATCCTATCCTTCAGCTCTTTTATCTCCCTATTGGGAAGGACCTACCATAGGCAACAACAATTCAGGTACAACGCCAACAAATGCCTGGTGGGCAAGAGAAACTTTTGATATTGGTTCCTACTTAGGAGCTTTTGACGCAGTAAACAACCAAGACGGATTCGCAGCATGTAAAATTCGTTTCATAATGACAAATAAGACAGGTACTCCGTCTCCAAATGCACTAGCAGGATGGTTTGTTGATAACATCATGGTAGAAGCTGCCCCTTGTGAATTGGAACCCCCTGTCATTGATTGGGTTAATGTAAGTCAACCAGCCCAACCCATTGGAGCAAGATACATGCCCGACCAAGACGTTAGGTTCAAAGGAGAGGATAATGTAGGAGTAGATAGCTCAAAAATTTACTTTAGAAGATACGATTGGTCTGCGAGTACATGGACGGCTTGGCGCGACTCATTAATGACTCCGAGCAATACAAACGGCTGTCCACTTGCAGCAAATTTTGCATATACGTTTAATGGAATAAGTGTAAACGACACTATAGAATGGTATGTTCGAATTTTCGACTGCGCCTGTCCTAATGTCATCAGGAGCCCGCTCGAGTCAGCTACGAATACTACGAACAAATTTTGGCGTGAACCTGCTCTTCCAGCTATATGTGGAGCTACCACTCCTTCTACCTTCCCTTTTTCCTCTACCCTACCATTTACTGAAGACTTTGAAGATCCGGTATATTGGGTTGCTGGTTCTGGCGCAGGACTTTCTGGAACCGCTCATAGAGGCGGTTGGCCTTCACAAAACCCAGCCGTGGGTAAGAACTTCAATGTTATCCCTACTCAAAACACCATTGGCTACGCGTGGTCCATTCGAATAGGACAAACATCTTCTTTTCAAACTGGACCTGATAGTGACGCCTCACCTTCTATTTCTGGTAAATACATTTACACAGAAGCTAGCCAAGGGAATAATAACTCCATTACACACATGAGACCTCCGTGTATTGATTTAAGTAATCTGACTTGTGCTTTGCTTGAATTCGATTACCACATGTATGGATCGGAAATAAACAAACTTAGGATTAGTATTGATACAGGGAGAAACACAAGCAATTGGACGTTGTTGGAGGATATTGTAGGACAACAACAAACAAAATCTAACGATCCGTGGCAGAAATATTCTGTTGACCTTACAGACTACATTGGTGATTATGCTAGGTTGCGTTTTACAGGAATCCGCGGCCTAGGGGCAAAAGGTGATATTGCTGTAGATAACATCAACGTTTATGAGCCTACTATCTATGAAGTAGCGCTGCGTGAAGTATTCAATCCTCAAAACGGTTATTGTTCTTACAATAACAATGAATTGTTGGATTTATGGGTTCAGAATAACGGGTGTGCTACTCTTGATACCATTCCTGTATCTTGGACTTACGACTACACGGATTTAGCAGGTACAACTACCTCTGTGACTCACACAGAGTTGATAGCCAATAAGACATTGGAAACTGGAGATTCCACCTTTTACACATTTACTACCGGTCCGGACTTAAGTAGTTACGGAACGTATAACATTACTGTCTATACACACTTGGCGGGTGACAGCCTCTTTAGCAATGACTCTATAGGCCCTATTAGGATTGTGCACGAAGAACCGTTTTCAAACTTCCCTTATGTGTTAGATTTTGATGATGCAGCAACCATACCAGGTAACAACACACCTTTCAATCCTGGTACATTCTCCAATACAGTATTTACGGCTACACCAGCAAGTAATAGTGGAAATTATGCTTTCATGGTGGGTACAAGCTATACACCAACTGTAGGGACTGGACCTATTTCTGATTATAGTAAAAATGGAAACTATTTAGTTGCAGAAGGTGATTTTGGAATATCCCCAACGAGTGCCACACTTCTTTCAAGATGTCTCGATCTTTCGGGTATGACAGAACCGGTGCTGCAATTCCGTCATCACATGTGCGGCGCAGACATTGGAGCAATTCGCGTACAATGGATACAAGCTGGAGAGAATTTTTGGTCAAACCCTATGTCTCCTTATACGATAACCCTGGCAGATGAAAAAGATGCATGGAGTCACTATGAGTTGGACCTGAGTGCCCAAGCTGGCAATATCATCAAAATCAGATTCATTGCTCAGAAATCTGGATTAGGGATTGCTGCAGACATCGCCTTTGATGATATTGCAATTTTTGATAAAGCCAATGTTGATGTTGGTGTAGATAGAATAAATACTCCTGGTGCGCGAATCAATATGACCGGGGGACCAGCGGCGAAGCGATTAAATATCAATTTGAGAAACTTTGGTGTACAAACTCAGAATAACATTCCAATTAGCTACACTGTTACCCCGACTTGTGGAGCAAATGCAGGGGTAAGCACAACATATAGTTTTACCCATACCGGTTCTATTGCACCAGGTTCAGAAGACGTTGCAATTGATGCAACCAATACAGTAGCTTGGCCTAAGGGTTCTTTTGAAGTATATGCCTGGACTACGAAAACTGGAGATAGCAATTCTTGGAATGATAGCGCATATACATCTTCAACGGGCTGGCCAGAACAATACATTCAGGGCGGGTTCATTGAAGATTTTGAAAATTGCGCTGTAGGAGATACAAGCGGATTCTTCGCTTCGGGTGATCTAAATATATTTAAGACAGGTTCAATTACTGCCTTAGGTGGCAATAATGGCTACGCCTCCGGGGTCAATATGGTAGCACAAGGAGGACTTGAAGAATACCTATATTTCCCAAGATTCATTGGCTTTGACACCATTGCAGGTGCAGAATTACGAATCACTCACGATATTGACTTAGGTGCAGGAGATGTTGCATTAATAGAATCTCAATCAGGAGGTCAATGGAACACTGTAGGGTTATGGGATCCACAGGGAGTTATCAGCACCAATTGGTACAATACTGGTACCTCAGTAGTTGCAGATGCTTGGATTGGCACCATTGGCCAGCAAACAAGTATTTGGCCGTTATATGCTTATAATTTCTCAGCAGCTCCATTGGTTCTAAGAGCTAGATTACTCACCGTAGGCGGCAATAAAGACGGATGGAACTTTGATAAAATAGAGGTTTATGTACCTCCTCAAAATAGTGCAGCTCCTATCAATTTAACTACAATAGAATACTTAGCCGTTCCAGATCAAAATAATCACATCACAGTGAATATTAAGAATACTGGAGCCAAAGTTTTAGATAGCTGCATGGCAGAATACAGCGTAGATGGTGGCGTAACGTGGTCATCCCCTGAAAAAGTGATTTTCAATCCACCACTGATTCCCCGGAAAACAGCTTGGTATGATTTTATTGCTCCTTGGGTAAATCCTACAAGTGGACCTCATAATATATGTGTTAGAACTTCCTTACCTGACAGCAAACCGGATAATGATACCTCTGACGATGAAATCTGTAAGGATATTATCGTACTAGGTAAAATAGACATGTCTGTTGATAGTTCTTATTGTAATGATTTTGATGATCCTACTCTAGAATCCTGGTTAACGCTAAATACCTTCGTAAAAGACGGGAATTCCATTTGGGAAGAAGGAACGCCAAATAATGCACCACTCGTAAGTACGAATTCCGGTGTGAATGCATGGGCTACCGATCTCAACACGAATTACAATAAGAGAGATTCTTCTTCCTTATTCACACCAGTATTTGCTATAGATTCCGGCGAAATTTACACCTATGAATTCATGCATCAGTTCTCAACAGAATTGTACCATGATGGAGGTACCGTGGATATTACATTTGATGGAGGTATTACCTGGCATACGGTTGGCACCAACTTATATGGAGCTACTTGGTTCAATACGAGTTTTGTGACCTCTCTGGATGTTTACAAGCCAGGCTGGTCCGGATTAAGTGGAGGATGGATACCAGCGAAGATTAATTTGAGCGTGGATACCGCTAGGAATGCCATCTTCCGATTTAGATTTTCTTCGGACGAGACTATTAATAAAGCTGGATGGGCAATAGATGATTTTTGTTTCTATCAAAGCGATAGTCAAGACCGCGTATATGTAATCGGAGAAGAAGAGCTTGAACATTACATCGGAGTCGGTAAGATTCATCCAAATCCAACTTCTGGGTTCGCTCAATTGCCGATTTCATTCCAAAGCGAGGCAGACGTTACTATCAGTATTAGAAATACCCAAGGTCAACTCATGATGACACAAACTGTGCACGGTGAAGAGGGAATCAACACCTACCCTATTGAAACTAGTGGTTGGGCGTCAGGTATGTACTTAGTGGAGACACTATCTCCTCTAGGATCAGACGTACAAAGATTGATTGTTGAATAAACATTTAACTCTTTTTTTTTCACCCTCGTCTTCTTCTATTGAAGTGGCGGGGGTGTTTTTTTATGCGATTGTGTCAGTTCTTTTTAAAGACTAAAGACAAATATTCCGCTTTACAACACTCTAACTGATAGGTTGTCAGTCATTTATACCAAGGCATGACAATTGGTGACTATTATACAATCCAAGACCTATTCATATGAATATTGATAAATTCACCACAAAGAGCCAAGGAATTATTTCAGCCGCACAGTTTTCTGCAACGGATAAGAATCACGGGAATGTAGCTGCACTGCATCTTTTGGAGTCACTTATTACGGAAGATATTAGTGTGCTACCATTTGTATTAAAACAAGCTGAAGTCAACATTGAGATTCTTCAAAAAACAGTAGAAGCCGCTGTGCTAAGCCTCCCAACGATTGGTAATCAGACCGAAACCTCAATGGGAAGAGAAGCAGCCTATGTACTTCAAAAATCATTGCAGATCGCAAATAATATGAAAGATGATTATGTAGCTAGCGAGCATCTTTTAATGGCACTTATTGAAGATAAGGGTACTGCAGGAAAACTAATAAACGATACTGGGTTAACAAAAAGACTCGCAGCAGAGTCTATTGCATCATTACGAAAAGGCAGAAAAGCAAATAGTACAAGTGCAGAAAGTAGTTACAATAGTCTTGAGAAATACGCTAAAAACCTGAATAAGATGGCTGAACAGGGTCGTTTGGACCCTGTAATTGGCAGAGGGGATGAAATTCGCCGTGTATTACAAATCCTATCAAGAAGAACAAAAAACAACCCCATTCTTGTTGGTGAACCAGGAGTTGGAAAAACAGCTATAGCAGAAGGCCTGGCACAACGTATTCTCAAAGGTGATGCTCCAGAAAATCTTCAAGATAAAACAGTTTACAGTCTAGATATGGGTGCCCTAATAGCAGGAGCTAAATACAAAGGAGAATTTGAAGAACGGCTAAAATCAGTTGTAAAAGAGGTCATAGCAAGCGAGGGAAACATATTACTTTTCATAGATGAAATACATACTTTAATTGGTGCCGGTAAGAGCGAGGGAGCTATGGATGCCGCTAACATTCTGAAGCCTGCCCTAGCAAGAGGTGAATTAAGAGCAATAGGAGCAACAACTCTAGATGAGTATCAGAAGTACTTTGAAAAAGACAAAGCACTCGAACGCAGGTTCCAAAAAGTTCTAGTAGAAGAACCAGATATTGAGAGCAGTATAAGTATCCTACGCGGTATCAAAGAGAAATACGAGACACATCATAAAGTGCGTATAAAAGATGCAGCTATTATAAGTGCCGTTGAATTAAGTGCTAGATACATAAGTGAACGTTTCCTACCGGACAAAGCAATTGACTTGATGGATGAAGCATCCTCAAAAATTCGCATGGAAATCAATTCGAAGCCAGTAGAATTAGATATTCTTGACCGCAAAATCTTACAATTAGAAATTGAGCAGGAAGGTATTAAGCGAGAAGACGATAAAAAGAAATTGGCAGCTATAAAATCGGAGCTTGGAGACTTGTATGAGGAGCGTGATGGACTGAACGCAGTTTGGGAGCGAGAAAAAAGTCATGCTGACCAAATACAAGAAACTAAAGAGCAATTCGAAAATCTTCGTGCTGAAGCAGAACGAGAAGAACGCAACGGAAACTATGGACGTGTAGCGGAAATACGCTACGGATTAATGCAAGATTTAGAAGCTAATCTTGAAAAGGCTGAAAAAGAGTTTGAAGAGAAGGATCGTACCATGATCAAAGAAGAAGTTACTTCCGAAGATATTGCAGAAGTAGTGAGTCGTTGGACGGGCATTCCTCTGAACAAAATGTTAGAGAGCGAACGTTCTAAGTTGCTTCATCTAGAAGAAGAATTAGAAAAGCGTGTGGTTGGACAAGATTCGGCAATTATAGCTGTAAGTGATGCTATACGCAGATCAAGAGCTGGCTTAGGCGACCCTAATAAGCCTATTGGTAGCTTTCTATTTTTAGGGACTACAGGGGTTGGAAAAACAGAGTTAGCAAAGGCACTAGCAAGCTGCTTGTTCAATGACGAAGGACAACTTACGCGCATAGATATGTCCGAATTCCAAGAAAAGCATAGTGTTAGCAGACTTTTAGGAGCGCCTCCTGGATATGTGGGGTATGATGAGGGCGGTCAATTAACTGAAGCCGTTAGGCGTATGCCTTACAGTGTGGTATTACTTGATGAAATTGAAAAAGCACACCCTGATACCTTTAATGTGCTCCTTCAAGTATTAGATGACGGGCACCTTACAGACAACAAAGGACGTTTAGTGAACTTTAAGAATACCATAATCATCATGACCAGTAATGTGGGCTCCTCCATAATCAATGACGCCCTTGACAGTTGGACAGGAGAGCATATTGAAACCCTAATGCAGCGACTCAAACCTGAACTTATTGGGATGCTAAAGAGTACTATGAGACCTGAGTTTCTTAATAGGATTGATGATATCAATGTGTTCTCTCCTCTTGGCAAACAGCATATGGTAAGTATTGTGAAGCTGCAGTTGGAAGTGGTGAAAAGTAGATTGATTAGTCAGCAAATTACACTTGAAGCTTCCTCAGAAGCAGTTGCTTTTCTTGCTGAAGTAGGGTATGACCCACAGTATGGAGCAAGACCCATTAAACGAGCTGTTCAAGAACTTGTATTGAATGCTTTATCTAAAAGTATCATTTCTGGCAAAGTAACAGGGGATGATGTAATACTATTAGACGCCTTTGAAGACAAGCTAGTATTTAGGAATGTTGAATTACCTCTAAAAAGAGAAGGTATTTAACGATAGATCCTGCGTCTATTCAAATATGAAGTCCACTTACGTTGGTTTATCAAATGCCCCGCATAATTTTTTGCAAAGGCATGATAACCGGGCTGATCAGGATTAGCGCACATATAGATATGATCGTGCTCAGGAGCATTTAAGACCGCCAAAAGGGCTGCTCTTTCAGGAACACAAATAGGTCCTGGGGGAAGCCCTTTGATTTTATAGGTATTATAGGGATCATCAATCAATAAGTCCTTTTTTAGGACTCTTCTCACCGCAAGGTTTGGATTTTCACGTTTTAGAGCATAAATCACGGTAGGATCTGCTTGAAGACTCATGCCCTTAGCTAATCTATTCAGATACAATCTAGCGACAAGAGGTCTATCATCCCGTTTACTGCTTTCCTTCATCACAATTGAGGCTAGAATGCTCACTTCTGCTGCAGAAAGTCCAAGAGCAACTGCCTTATCCATATTTGCTGGTGACCAAAATCTTATTGTGTTTTGGTATAATTTTTCCGCAATTTCAGACGCAGAGGCGTTCCAATACACTTCATAAGTATCTGGCAAGTAAGCACCATAGATAGCGGCACCTTCCCAGCCCTTCTTTTCAGTTTGTAGGGCATCCAATAAACTCAAGCTATCTGCCATAATTTGTTTACTGAGCTGGCCCGCAATATGGCCGAGATTCTCTGCAGTGTTGAATTGAATAGTAATCGGCTCTTGAAAACCAGCCATGAGTGTATTGACAATTGTATTTGAGCTTTGACCGCTTTTGATAATGTAGTGACCTGGCTTAGGTGATACAAGTCCTTTTTTTTTCGCAAGCATCAAGAATCCCTCAGGGGAAAGCAAAACCTCATCCTCTATAAATTGTGAATACAGCTGATTTATTGTCGTTTCCTGATCTATAAATAGGGTATATGGGGTAATGGATTCGTTCACATTCGCCTCAAAGAGTGCGTTATAACCTTTGTAAACAAGCGTTATTAATACCGCTGGAATGAGAACTCCTACAATGATAATGATGGTCTTTCTCATGATTGCACAAGTTGAAAGATATGAGCGTCTTGAAATTCGCCTTTTACCCATATCCACTGCTGCAAGATACCGGAAGAAGTAAAATCTAAGGATTCAAATAGTGCAATTGAAGCTTTATTATCTGCGGGTGCAACTGCGTATAGCATATTTAAACCTAATGTTCCTAGAAGATAATGTATAAATGAGCCCAAGGCCATTTTAGCTAAACCCTTTCCTTGTGACTCTTGATTTATTACTATGCCTATACCTCCTTTTCTTGAAACAGGATCGTAATCATAAATATCTACGGCGCCTAAAGGCATGCCTTCCACTTCTAATATCAATCGCAATTGGCCGTCTCTGACCAAATTACCCGGTTGACTGCTAATATAGGATGAAAGAACATCTTTACTCCAAGGTTCTTTACTTATCCCTAGATGCCACAATTCAGTGTCATTCTCAATAGAATATAGCCAATCCAAATCCGTTGCTTCCAATGCTCGCAAAAACCCTAATTCTCCTACGCTTATCATACCTTCCAAATGCCTTCAAAACTTCTAGTTGCAAGTCCTTCTAAAACAACGTCCGTAAACGGTCCCTTGCCGTTAAAACGCACTATTAATTCTCCACCCAAAGCACTAATACTTACTGGGGACTCCGTTAGGCCTTGATCTACCGCCACCATGGCAGCCGCAACAGCCCCAGTACCACAGGCTAAGGTTTCGTCTTCCACCCCACGCTCATAAGTCCGTATAGAAAAGCCGTTACTTAAGGGTGCAAGTGAATTAACATTGGTACCATCATCACCGTATGCAAGACGAATAGGACGCGCAAAACCTATAAAATCATTGGGATGCTGTTCCACTACTTCTACATGATGGGGACTGCCTGTATCCACAAAAAAAGCTCCATTTCTAGCCTCCACAGCCTTGGCATCAGACATGCCTAGTGCTACTTGATTTGACTCAACTTCTGCCCAATGAGGTCCATCAATGGCATGAAAATAAAATTTGTCTGAAACCATACCTAGATCCTCTGCAAATTTAGCTATACATCTACCCCCGTTGCCGCACATTGTACTTTCGCTGCCGTCTGCGTTGAAATAGACCATATAAAAATGATCTCCATTTTGCCTTGGCGACTCAAGATAAATTAAGCCGTCTGCTCCAATGCCAAATTTCCGCTCGCACATCTTACTAATTTGTTCCTTGGACAAATTGACGCGATGCTGCCGACAGTCTAGCAGGATAAAGTCATTTCCTGCGCCTTGGTATTTATAAAACCTTAGGTTCATCCCTCAATAGGTGTTAAAAGGCGTTAAAGTTATGCACCTACGCAGAATATATACGTTGATTGGTGTATAATTTGAAGTTACGATGTTATCCAATTTAAAGGAAATACTATGAAGATAAATGCTAAATCAATCGGTTTGTTTATTCTACTATTTGCAGTTGGTGGAATAGTATCATTAGCGGGAGCGCATGCATTAGGATGGACGGGTAAAACTGTAGTTATTGAACACACACCCAGTCCTGCTAATACTGCCCTTACAAACTTCCCCTCAAGCAATGCCGCAGTGCCTACAGATTTTGTGGAGGCTGCAGAAGCGTCCGTAGAGGCCGTTGTGCACGTTAAAATAACTGCAGAACGCACTCAGAATTACTACAATCCATTAAATGACTTATTCTTTGGTCGTCCCTCAACTCCACAAAAACAAGAGATTCAAGGTTCGGGTTCAGGAGTCATTTTAAGCAATGACGGATATATTGTTACCAATAATCACGTGATTAAGGATGCCAAGGAAATCACAGTGGTTACTGCCAATAACGATGAGTACGAAGCCGTTTTAATTGGTACGGACCCTACTACAGATATTGCATTATTAAAAATTGACGCCGAAGATTTAAAGACGATAGTAGTAGCTAACTCTGATGCCGTTAGACTTGGACAGTGGGTTTTGGCGGTGGGCAACCCCTTTAATTTGACGAGTACTGTGACTGCAGGAATTATTTCTGCCAAAGGACGCGATATCAACATAATTGACGAACAAAGTGCTATTGAGAGCTTCATTCAAACAGATGCTGCTGTGAATCCAGGAAATTCTGGTGGAGCACTTGTAAACACAGGTGGAGAGCTTGTGGGAATTAATACGGCTATTTCATCTAGAAGCGGTTCATTTGAGGGATATAGTTTTGCCGTTCCTGCAAATCTTGTAATGAAGGTTGTAGGAGACCTTAAAGAGTTCGGGAAAGTACAGCGTGCATTTATGGGCATTAATTACAATGAACTCAATGCAACACTAAGTGAAGAATTAAAATTAGCCGTTAACTCAGGAGTGTATGTGGCCAATGTTTTAGAAAATGGCGCCGCGGATGATGCTGGCATCATAAAAGGTGATGTGATTATCAATGTAGAAGGAAAACAAGTTCGCACCGGCGCAGATCTTACAGAAGCTATTGGCAGCCACCGCCCAGGAGATCGATTAAATGTCCTTGTTAATCGAAACGGACTAAACAAACAATTCAGCTTGGTTTTGAAAAACCGCTTAGGGACTACAGAGATGCTAACCAAAGAAGAGGAGATTATTAGATCCTACGGTGCTCAACTGAGTGAATTGACTATGAATGAAAAAAGAAATCTTGGACTGCGCTATGGAGTTAAAGTAGATCAAGTTCTAGGCGGTAGATTCCAAAAGGCAGGAATTCCCAAAGGGTTCATTATTGTGAAATTGAATAATGTCTATGTTGAAGATATTGCAAAATTCGAGCGTCTCATTGAACAATTTAATACTGGCGACGGAGCGTTGATACAAGGTTTTGAACCCAACGGTAAAGCCAACTATTACGCCTTTGAATGGTAAAACAAGAAAGAAATACATTGAAAGTGTAAAAAATACACACTTCATTTTAATGATAATCCACTGTTTTACAGTGGATTATTTTTTTACTCAATACATACAACTAGGTGCTTTTCTGATGTAACTTTCACCATAGAACCACCAATTTTTACATATGATTGCTCAGAAAGAGTACTCTCAAAAAGTTCAAGCACGAATCCGTGCAGAACGAATGGCTGTAGACATTATTGCCTGCGTCCACGAGCTATTTTACGACAGAAGTGTCGAAATCGTAATGTTCCGAAACACCTTAATTGATTGCAAAGCCAGTGAAATACTGGAGCTTCATCAATACGCCAAGGAAGTTGTAGGGAAAACCATTAATGTAGATGATACCCTTGAGATGTTATCTACCTTGAAAAAGACGGCTATAGAAAATGCCAAATTAGATATTGGGCGTTTGACCTTTGAATGGGTAAATACAGAACAGGCAGCAGAGGAGTTCATAGTGAACCAGTTGAGTTCATTTTTTGGAAGCAGGAAGACCGAGGCTAGAGACGTTGTTCTCTTTGGTTTTGGTAGAATTGGAAGGCTTCTAGCTCGTGAGCTTATTGCACAAGAAGGAAGTGGCAGACAATTACGTCTTAGAGCCATTGCCGTGAGAAGCATTGATGTCCAAAGCCTACATAAGCGCGCGTCCCTTCTAAAAATTGATTCAGTTCATGGTACATTTCCAGGAACCGTGAGCGTAGATGAAAAAAAATTAGCGCTTATAATTAATGGACGCCCTATCTACTTTATTCCCACTCCTGATCCTACCAAAGCAGATTATACCGCATATGGTATTGACAATGCATTATTAATTGATAACTCAGGTGCCTTTAGAGATGAAGTTGCTTTGGGCAAGCACCTAAAGGGAAAAGGCGTATCTAAAGTACTCCTAACCGCTCCTGGAAAAGGTATTAAAAATGTGGTCCACGGAGTAAATCAGCTAATGGTTAATCCAGATGATGATTTGATTATAAGTGCTGCAAGCTGCACAACCAATGCCATTAGTCCTATTCTGAAAGTCATCAACGATACCTATGGAATTGAAAGAGGGCATCTTGAAACAATCCATGCGTACACTAATGACCAGAATTTGGTTGACAACATGCATAAGAAGTACCGAAGAGGCCGTGCTGCAGCATTAAATATGGTGATTACTGAAACAGGAGCAGGAAAAGCTGTTGATAAATGTATTCCTGGACTCGGCGAAAAATTAACGTCAAGCGCCATACGCGTCCCTGTACCAAACGGCTCATTGGCAATACTAAACCTTCAATTGATTCAGACTACTACTTTAAAGGAGGTAAACGAAGTATTCCAAGCCGCTTCTCTAATCGGGCCGCTTATTGAGCAAATACATTACAATACGTCCAATGAATTAGTAAGTAGTGACGTAGTGGGTAATCCATGTCCAAGTATTTATGATGTAAACGCTACAAAACTTAGTAGTGATGGACAAAGTTTGACTCTTTACATATGGTATGACAATGAATACGGATACAGTCGCCAAGTCTTGCGACTAGCAAAATATTTCGCCCGAGTACGAAGACAGGTATATTATTAGAATACCCGGGCTACCCCTAACCTAAGATATAAAACCTCTGTTAGCGAAAGCTAATAGAGGTTTTCTTTTAATGTGTGCCTTGACTATTCGCTCTCGTTGATCACTAAGTCCAATAAGCCCGTATTAGAATTGATACTTTCCTCCAATGAAATCATACTTTCCGTATTCTCAACCCCTTCTATATCATTAATTCTAAAAATGACATCCTTAGCGTGGGAAGCATCACGGCAACGAATCTTACAAAAGATGCCGTATTTCCCTGTAGCTAAATGAGCAACAGTCACTTCGGGGACATCTCTTAAATGATCAATGATATCTGGACTTTGTAATGATCTAGATGTAAACAGGCCTACATAGGCTACAAAGCCAAATCCAAGTTTAGCATAGTCTACTGAAATGGAAGTGCTCTTAATGACACCTATTTGTTCCATTTTCTTCACCCTAACATGTATGGTACCGGGGCTTACTAATAAGTCCTTCGCAATCTCGGTAAAAGGCTTGCGGGCATCCTTCACCAAATACTGAAGAATTTGTTTATCTAATTTGTCTAGTTTCATGCTTATCGTGATAGGTTGCAAAGGTCATATACTCGTTTTGAATTACAATGAGATAAATCACCCTTTTACCGAAAAATTAGTCAATTTTTATTTCTCATCTAAAAATACTTGTATATTTTTGCATGCACATCAAAACTATCAGCGTTTTGTTGAACAGAATTTAAAATTAAACACACATGACAGAAAATCATTCATTACACACTGATCCAAAAGCACTTTACACAATCAATAATCCGGAAAGCGTAATAGAGGTTTTTCTAGATGAATCTGAAGGTAAGGTCACAGAGGTAAAGTGTTTGAATGATAACCGTTGTAAAGAGTATACGTACTCTGTTGAAGAATATTTGAATAGGTACAGCCACCATGCTGCAGGCAGAGCAGTTGCAGCACAATTGGCCGTTACAGTAGAATAAACCGACTTTCCATTCACTCTGTTTGTATTTGGGTTAAAGTGGCGCTGAGGAAAGCAGTGTCACTTTTTTACCGCTAACATTAGCACATCTATTACACTTGTAATAAAAAACCCCTCCATAGGCTACACCTAAGGAGGGGTTTATATTTTAAATCCAATTTTCAAAATACTAACCCTTCTTATAAAAAGGCAATTTAACCACCCTCGCCTTGAT
>MDSX01024536.1_pt1 | contig 28654 bp, 38 predicted proteins | sample 811141 | NCBI WGS metagenome assembly MDSX01 (sample SAMN05326642, study PRJNA326480) | marine metagenome | isolation source: seawater | place: Atlantic Ocean: South East | collected 2010
CTTTAAGACCAAACTGGAATTCAATGGCCTCAAATGGAGTTCTGTCTTCCCATGCCATTTCTATAATTCTATCAATTTGTTCTTCTGTCATTTTGTTCCTAGTATCATTAGAGTGAAAAATCCAATCACTATAAGAATATTAATTATTGTATAAGTTCTTTCTTCTTTCGGAAGGTTCATCTCTCTTTGGTTTGATAATAAATTTGTTTTTGAAATCCACTTGTTCTTTCTGAACTACGCCATAGATCTAAATCAGTAATTTTTATTACTTTTACGTAGTTATACTTACCGGTTAATGTACGAATGTCATATAAATTCTTTTTTATTAGATAATTAACGCTCGACTGCTTAGCAATAAAGCCTTTATCTTTAGACGAAAAGTTTTGATCGGTATCATACTGAACCCAATACCATTGTATAGGTGTATGTATATGACTTTGCAGGTGCTTAGGTATTTGAAATATAGAAGCCTGTGTAGGTTCTAAATTTTGTATTACCCTTTTTACTTTTAAGTCCATCACATCTAATTTTATATCGGTCAGTGGAAGGGTAGGAAAATCTAAATTTCTAACCCATCCTCTTTCTTTATCAATAACTCGTTTAATTGGGTTTATTTCTAAATAAAACATTACTATTTTATTAGGTATAAACACAGCAACAGAATGTTTGCCCTGAGGTAAGTTATCAATATCAATCTCTCCATACTTACCCTCTATTTGATACGTATTCCTTTTATTATTTTTTAAGAATTCAACCTTTTTAATATCGCAAGGACATTCTAAAATTAATTTACTTCCATCATCTGAAAGTACATGTTGTAAATAATCAACTCTAGAATTCGTATTCTGTATTAGAATGTTTTGAACTAACAAAACAACAGTTAAAATAAATCCTAGTATTATTTTCATTACTCTGAGGTGTTAAACGTACATTGGAAAATCTACACCATGTCGGTGCACGAATGAGTTATGCACTTCTTCATCTAATTCAATTCTTACATCAACATCACTATCTTTAAACATTCCTGTCAAAGCAGTAAGATCGAAATCAGTATATTCTTGATCATCGGTTTTATCTTCTAATGTTCTTAGTGCAGTTTGGTAAACTCGTAATGCTTTTACAATAATATCCTTTTGTGCCTGTGGTAATTTAATAGTGTTTCTCATCTTAGTCTACTTTTTCTTTTTTACGACTTTTCCAATCTCTATCCATTCTATTCTTTCTGTCATTTTTAAGAGCTTCGCGTTCTTTATTAACTGGAAATCTACTAAAGTTTCCCATTCCGTCCATATCCATATCATCGGCCTTAGATTCACCCATTTGACCATGTCTATCGTAATAGTTTGGATAGTTTTCTTCTCTCTGCTTTCTAGCACCATAGAAGATGTTCCATATTGTAAAATAGATGTAAACTGAAAATATCAGTCCACCCATAATAAAAAAGCCTAAGTTCATGAGTTTCGTCTTTGTCTGATTGCTATCGCAAAAAGGAGGATAGTTCCTGGCCAGTGTGCCGAATACTGAGCTTCTTCTGTGTAACCTAATACCCCATAAGTTACGGAATATAGAAGGCATGCAAATGCTAAAATTACTGGGTACCAGTTATTAAAGAATTTTTTGAATTTGTTAATCTTGTTCATAATATTTAATTTATAGTTATTCATAAAACGTTTGTTACTGTATTGTATAATACATACCCTATTGTAAATAGTATTATTAATAAAATAGAAATACCTGATAATTTTTCGTTGGTTTCTACTTGTTTTTGAGATCTTCCTTGCCATTCATTAGCGTCCCATTCTTTAGTTCTTCCTTCAAATATGTCGTTATGTTTTGGTTTTGTTTTACTCATGTCTATTAATTTTATTAATTTTTTCTGGAGTTAATTGTTGTAAAAATTTAACAAATAAAGATATGCAATATTCTATATCTTTTTTATGTGCCATTTCTACAGTAGTGTGCATGTATTTTAAAGGAGTTGCTAATATGGCAGTAGGTGTGTTTTCCATAAAAAAGGCCAACGTGTCATTACCATACGATCCTACTGTTAATTGTACTGGAATATCGTTTTCTGATGCAATGTTTCTTATCATTTGATTAATTTCTCTATGGTTTTGTGCAGTATATTCTAAACAAGGACCTAATCCTCCTTTATTGTCACCATCTTTTGCTTTATCAATCTTTGGTGTGTTTGTATTGTGACAAACATCATGCACAAGAGCTAAATCAGCCTGTATATGTTTAGCAATCTTTTTAGCTCCATATAATCCTACTTCCTCTTGAACTGAATTTACTACATATAAATCAAATGGTAATTTTATATTTTCCTGGTGTATTTTTCTAAGTGCTTCAGCAATGATATAACCACCAATCTTATTGTCTAACGAGCGACCTACATAATAATCACCTATTTCTTGTAACTGTGTGTCAAATGTAATTAAATTACCTATTTCTACACCGGCGTTTTCAACTGCTTCTTTATCTTCTAATCCAACATCTACCCATAATTCATGATCAGCATATCCTACATCTTTTCTCTTAACCCTTGTGTGAATTGCTGGCCAACCAAAAACACCTTTAACTTTTTTACCATCATGCGTGTGGATCATAACCGATTTGGAAGGTGCAATCATATTGTCAGAACCTCCGTGTTTTTTAACTCTAATCATTCCACTCTTTTCAATATATGTGATGATCCAAGCTATCTCATCACAATGGGCTTCAATAACTACCTTTTTTGGGATATTAGAAAAAAAACCATCGCTGTTTTTAAGTTTACCATTTTTAACTCCATAAGAAGTTCCATATGCGTCAGTATATAAAAAGTCACAATATGGTTTGATATAATTAGTCCATATTTTCTGACCTTCGGCTTCTTGAGCTACTGGTGCATATGCATTTAAATAGTCATGTAAAAATTGTTTCTCTTCACTCATCTTTATCCAATTGTTTATTATCATACGATAAAACGATAAAATGTTTCATAAAAAAAGCCCAAGATCCTAGAAACTTGGGCTTAACTTTTAACCAAATCAGTTTTAGTTTAGAACTTTAAACCAAATCCGATTTGAAGGTTAGTTGTTTCCATTCCTAAATCGTAAACGATCTTTGGATCTACAAACATAGATCCTTTATGGAACGCGAACATTTTACCTACACCTAATTGAAGTTGATCGAAATCAAAATCGTTTAGTGCTACATATCCAAAGAATCCTTTGTGGAAATATCTTCCTTCTAGACCTAAGACCATGTCTTCAGTTGAATCAGCTTGTGCAACACTCATTCCAACCATATAGTTGTCAGAGAATGCATATCCGATTGTTGGTTGGATTGATAGTTCAGTCCAAGCCGTGTTAGCAATATCGCCAGTACCTACGTACCAGTCACCTTTTGTATTCTGTGCATTAGCACCGAATGTCGTTAAAGCCGCAAGGGCTAATGTTAAAATAAAATTTTTCATATTAAAATTGTTTTGGTTAAAATAAGTCTATTAGTCTGTGATAACAGTTCTAGGAGTAAAAATAGACGTGCTGCTGTAATTTTTAGCAGTCTTTGTTAATAAGTGTAATGAAATTGTGTTCATTTTTCTTTGTTAATTGAATTGTTATACCCAACAAATAAAAAAAGTTTCACATTATATCTAAAATAATTAACTTTGAATTATTAATATGATAGTTTACTGAATAGAATCTGGAAGAATAATAAGTTTAGGTAAAACTATAGGTGCAATTTCTAGATGATCTTTTTCGCTGTTAACCTTTCTTTGTGAATAACAATAGACTGGATGGCCATCAGAATCATAATAAAAATATTCTTTGGTTTTAGGATCTAGAAAAGCTCTATAGATTCCGTTATTTTCATCAACATAAATCATTTGGCCATTTTCAGTATCAGATCTAAGTCCTATAGAGAATGTTTTCTTCTTATTAGTTCTGTCACTTTCATATTGATCTATGTGAGTTTCTATTCTTTGCATAGATTGGTGAATCTGCTCATACTCATTAACTAATTTGTTAAGGTTGGACGCATAGTCAACAACTGGGCTAATATAGCCGATTAATGTAACTAAAGCACCGATTGCTGTAACCCCAAATATAATGTTACCAAATTTGGATTTAAATTCTGTAAACGACATGTTAAACGTATATTTATTTTATATATCTAATCTCTATTGTGTTTAGTTTGGGTGATCCCTCAGGGGCTCGAACCCTGGACCCTCACATTAAAAGTGTGATGCTCTACCAACTGAGCTAAGAGATCTTAATAAATCATAGTTGTCTTTGGGTAGGGATGGCGGGAATCGAACCCACGACCTTGACTATATAAGAGTCCTGCTCTAACCAACTGAGCTACATCCCCATGTTGAAAACACCTTAATCTATGTAGAGGTGCAAGACTCGATCTATGATCTATTTTTTTCGGTAAGTCAAATAACGTTTAAGAAGTTGTGCCTCAGGGGCTCGAACCCCGACTCTTCGGTACCAAAAACCGACGTGTTGCCAATTACACCAAGGCACATTTAATTAGTACTCCGTAGGAGAATCGAACTCCTATTTCCAGGATGAAAACCTGATGTCCTAACCGTTAGACGAACGGAGCAAAGTATTAGTGAACCAGGTAGGATTCGAACCTACGACCGTCGCCTTAGAAGGGCGATGCTCTATCCAGCTGAGCTACTAGTCCATATCTAAGTACCGCTGGGCGGGCTCGAACCGCCACGGGCTTTCAGCCCAACAGATTTTAAGTCTGTCATGTCTACCAATTCCATCACAACGGCATTAATACTTATCTCCTACATTTCAATCTTTCTTCATTCAATCTGCCGTTGCTGATTGCTATCTTTATACTTACATCAATTGTAAGGTTTCAATTTTTGTATCTTCTATGAAATTAAATGTGGTTTACCTTCATTTAATCCCGCATTAGTTACAATGTTATATTCTGTATTCATATAATAATCCATTGAATTGTCTGCGCCTGCATATGAATATGCTGACCTTATACCATCTGTAAGTCCGTTAATAATAAACCTAACACCACCTTTAAATGGAATAGTAGTAGATTCACCTTCGACATTGCGTTCTTTTTGTCCATGTGTTACTTTAGTTTCTAAAGATGCACTTCCACGATATCTTTTGTAAAGACCCGCTGGTGTTTCCAAAATGGCACCAGGAGATTCTTTAGTTCCTGCAAGTAATGAACCAACCATTACACAATCAGCACCAACTGCTAGCGCCTTGGCAATATCACCGGATGATTTAATACCACCATCTGCCATGATAGGAATTCCTGCATCATCTGCAACAGAAAGCACGTCTTCAATAGAAGTTACGTTAGGCACACCAAATCCTGTTTTGATTCTCGTAGTGCATAATGATCCTCCTCCAATTCCAACTCTAAGTCCATCAGCTCCCCACGAAATAAGATCTATAGCGGCATTTGCTGTTGCAATATTTCCAGCGATGATGTCGGTTGTTTTATTTTTTAGATTAGATTTTAAAGTTGAAATAGCCAGTTTCATATTTTCATGGTGTCCATGTGCGATATCAATAACTAAAATATTACATCCTGCTGCTTCTAATTCGATTGCTCGATCAAGGAAATCTCCAACAACACCTATTGCTGCCATAATTGGTAAATGTTGCATTGAAGGATTTTCATTTCTGTAAAAAGCCAGATCACTAACTTGTTTTACTTGATCATCAATAGACATAAACCTATGAATACAACCTACTCCTCCCATTTCCATAAGAGTTGCTGCCATTTCAAATTCAGTTACAGTGTCCATACATGATCCTACAATTGGAATATCTATGGACCAATTTTTACTAACATCAGATGATAGTGAAATACCTTGGCGTGTTTTAATAGATGATATATTTGGAATAAGTTGAATATCATCATATGTGAGTGCTTGTCTCATTATGTTATTATTTTAAAGTGTTCTAATAGTTATATCAAATGAAACGTAACTGTTTAATTTTTTTAAAATTAATATCCCATTTGTTCTGCGATGATGGCTTTACCTCTACGAATTCTATTTTTAATAGTTTGAAGAGGCAACTTATGTTTAGTTGCAATATCTTCATATTTCATATTATTAATTAACCTATCTTCGATAATAACACGGTACATTGGTTTTAAGTCATTAATATTTTTTAATGCAAGTTCATATCTAGTTGTAAGTGCATTGTCTTCGTCATACCAATCTTGCTCTGTTTTCATTTCAGTTTCAATCAAAAGATCACGAGCTGATGTGTGGCCATATTGTTCTGAAACCTCGATGCCATATTCTTTCATTGCATCAAGACTATATTTAGTATTACGTTGACGAATCCAACCTAGACATTCATTAAATGCAATACGATATAGCCAAGTTGTAATTTGGTATTTAGGATCATATTGATCAATCTTAGTCCACATTTTGGTTAGTGTGTTAGTTAAGATATCGTCTGTAGCTTCATTATCTTTAACCACATTTCTAATGTAATTTCTAAGTCCTGGTTTTACACGCTGGTATAGTGTATTGTAATCTTTTTCTGATTTAGAATTGATAAAATTTTCTGAGAGTTGACGATAAGTTAATTGCTTAGGCATATATTTTGTTTTTAAAGTTATTGAATGTTAAATATACCAAATTCTTTTGACATAAAAAAATCTGGACTGAATTATTTTTAAAATTAATGAAAAAGAGACATTGCTGAATCTAACCCACTTTTAGTGGCGAGGTGAACAGAATCAATATTGACAGTTAATGTATCTGAATTTTTATATTCTTTTAAAGCAGCTTTGATTGCTCCTCTTCTAGTTTTAGCCCATACTGTATTCCAACCTCCATCTTCAAAACTAAACATATATTGTTTATTAATGAATACTTTGGGGGTGCGTGCTGATTTTACAATTCCCGCATTATTGATTTTATTAAGAATGTCAGATATTGTATTATATTTAACACCTTGTCCCACCATGGAATTTTGTAAATCTGTTAATGCTTCTCTTATTATGGATTCTTCTTTTAAATTAATTTTAATTTGCATAAATTGTCTCTTTTTAATTACTATACTAATATACCACAAATAATTGATATAAAAAAATCTGGGGTGATTTATTTTTAATTATCTTTCTAGGATGACAAAATCTCCGAAATTATCGTCAAACACTCGAATTAAGTTTTCATAGTCACCGGCCATCATTTCGTCTTCAATTGGCTGGTGGGGAATTCCTAATTGTTTGGCTAATTTTCTAGCTGTTCCTAATAAAAAGAACGCATTTCCTTGAGGTCCTGTTAAATCTATAATTATTTCTGATTGAGGTTGTTTTGATCTGATCATATCTTTAGCTTTTTAAATACAGTACTAATATACCACAAATAATTGATATAAAAAAATGTTTTAGCTAAAAGTTACGAACAATTTTAATTAAAAGTCTTCAAAGATTCCCACTAACTTGTCTAAGTCTTGTGGTTTATTGCCCCAAAAATCAGTAGAGGCGTTGATAATTCTTTTTTTAGGATCTGATTTGAATTTTTTCTTAGGATAGCCAATTATTGACCATGTTTTAGATGATTTTTCCCAATCTAAAAGTGGCCAATAAGAAAATACACATTGGCACTCTGGATGTTGAGACCTTGTAATGTCTCGTAAAATTGCTGCATTTGCTGGCAACATTTTCTTTTCTCTTAATGTTATGATAGCTTGATCTGTTTCACCTAATATAAAAAAGATTTGTCCATTTAATACATTAAGTGCGTCTTGAGCGGTTTTAGGATCCCATGCAAAATTACCTAAGTGATATACAACATCACCTGGTTCTACCACTGAATTCCATTTAAGAATTAAATCTGCATTCATTTCTTCAACAGAATCATATGGTCTTTTGTATAATTTTATAGCACCCGGTCTACCGAGTTGCAAATTAGATGTTACGAAATATTTCATAATGTATTTATACCGCTTATTTAAACTTAAAAACCGAAAGCATCCTTAGATGCCTTCGGAAATTAAATATGAGATTTATTGAAGAATTTACTTGGCTTCACTAGAAACTTCTAGTTCAGGCTCTACTTCTTCAGGTTTATTAGCTTCATTTTTTAATTCTGTTTCAATTTCTTGCAATTCAGTATGCAATGCATTGATTTCAGCGTTCATTGTTGCTAATTCTTCCATGGCCTCACCTACTGTTTGACCGACTTGAGTTAACATAGTAATAAATCTACGGGCATTTGTGATGCCTACACCTTCTACATTCAACAGTGCTTGATATAGCGCATTCAATTCATGACCTCTTAGAGCTATTGTAAATACCTCTAATTCTTCTTCTGAATTAGTTAGTTCCTTATGTTGGTTTTTTAGTTGATCATAAAGAGTAACTAAAACCGCAGCATTAGATGTTTTCCAAGTGTAACCTTTATTAAGGTGATCCATTAAAGTTTTTACCATTTTGATATTTTCAAAATTGATATTAAACCTTTTCTCTGCAGATTCTACTTGTTTTGTATCAAGTGTTTCTACAATTTCTTTTCTTTTTTCTTGTAAATTTGACATATATTTGTTTGTTAATTTAATTATTTATCCTGTTTTTAAAAGTCGGCATTTCTGATTCGTATTTCATAATCTCTAAATTCTTTAAACTGTTCATCATCAGTATTCATTCTACGAACAATAGTATCGTTAATATCGTTTCTAGTTTCTAACCTTTTAATTCTTTCAATTCTAGAAGGATCTAAGTATATTACTATACATTGATCTCTATATTTTTTTGGTAGCATATCTAAACCATCCTTAGACATTATCATTACATCTGCGCTATCAAAATCTGTTTCGGTTTGACCATAATACCAATTATTGAATTCCATATATTCTATAAATTCACCATTGTTGATCATATTTTTAAAAGTAGAATTATCTACAAAGTGATAATCTTTACCATCTGTTTCGGTATCTCGAGGTGGTCGAGTCGTGTGACTAACTCCTGCTTTAAAACCTTTAGAAGAAAGCTTATTTTTTAAAAAATCTTTTCCAGCTGCTGCTTTACCTACTAATATTAATTTCATGTATGTTATACTGTTGTTTTGTCTTTTGTTTTATTTTTAATAAATTTATTTATTTCAGCTAATATGTGAGCTGATTCGTTCCGATTAGAAACGTATGCCCTTTCCCATATTGTTCTACTTGGATCATCAGGATCTGGGTGTGATTTAGCCCATTTTTTAGCAGCTTCAAAATCTTCAACGGTCCACGTAAACTCTTTTTCAGGATCCTTTACAAATAAAGACTTTAATTTAATTAGATATTTTTTCATTTTCAGTTATTTAATATATTATTAATAAAGCTATTTTCTTCTTTAATAGCTTCGACTTTATCATTAAACGATCTTCCATCTAAATAATTGTGATTTTTACAATTACCTTTGTGGGTAATACTTGTACTTGTGGTCCAATTCTTTTTAAAACTTACATATTCGCATCCATCAAATTCTACTATTGTGACTTTGTAACTATTTTCTTCTTTAGTTTCTTGTTGTGTAATAGAATCTTCAGAACATGAGGTTAATATTAATAAAGATATAAAGTATATTGTTTTTTTCATAATTTTTTATTTATATGCAGCTGGGCTTGGTAAGCCACTATAATAATCCCAGTCTTTTAAATCGTCTCTATGTAGACCTATATTCCATTTAGAATCATACCAGAAAGTTCTTCCATTTCTATCCTTTCTTTTTGACATGTTTACATTACCATAACATAACATGAATGGCTCTTGTATTGTATTTTCTCCAAAAGGATTATCCCAATCTCTAATACTTCCACCTCCTTTAGCGTATGCTAACATTGGAACATCTGTACATAGTTGTAATATTTTTGGATATTTTGCAATTTGTTGTGCAGCTGGAAGAAATGGATCAACATCACCTGCTCTAAAAATAATCTCAGCTCTTAGGTAATTACCAATACCATTAAACCACTTTTGATCCATGAGGATTTCATAAAGAGGTTTGTGAAATGTCTTCTTAGTTAAATTTGTCATGATGTTTAAGAAGAATTCTTTAGGGTGTGTAGTAGGATCTGGACCTCGACCTTCATTCCATGCTACACCTTGTGTCCATTTACCAAAGCGCCTAACATCTACAAATGACAATGTTGTTCCATCTTTTCTATAAAATTTAAGATGTGCATGTTTTGGTTCTTGTGTTGTATTTGTAACTTGAAAATGTCCTGCCATTCCCATTGTTATTCTTATAGGAATATACTCATCAGAATTATTATCTAGAATATAAAGAACGATTTCTTTACCTTTACTTTCTGATTTTATTCTAAACGATTCAAATGGAATATCCAGTTCTTTTCCCTTGTGTTCAGGGTTTTTTTCTACTTTGACATACGTAACACCTTCTGAAGCTTCATTCACGTAATCTGATGTTAATTTAAGTTCGGCTAATTCTGGCATAATTAAAATGGTAATTCTTGGTTCAACAATTTTTCTGTCTTAATTGCATCAATATTAACTTCCTTTATGTTTAATGATGCGAATGGAGTAATATGCAATTTATGTACGTCCCATCTTTGACTAGGGTGTAATGCATTTTGATTTTTGGCGATCAGTTCTGCTTTAGAAAAAGCATGTTTATCATTGTCACCTTCAATGTAAACTTCATAAGTTACTGTATATCTCATAGTTTTGCTTTAATATTATACTACTAATATACAAAAAGTTTATGACATAAAAAAATCTGGGTGAATTATTTTACTTTTTATTTTAAAGTATTTTTCCGAGCATCTTTAATTTAAATTCGTCCCATCTAGAAAGAGGCCCTGACCACATTTTTCTATCATCTAACTCTTCCCAATGTTTATACATAAAACTTCTAAGAAATAAGAAATCCCAGTTATCAATAGAAAAACTTTTGACTTCTGCTCCATTAGGAAGTCTAAATTCAAACGCTAATAATGATCTTGTTTTAAAATCATGTACCACTTCTAATAAAGTAAAACCCCAACAGCGATCTCCATCGTGAAGGAATATATCTAATAGATTAATCTTCAGATTCCACCTGCGTGTCTTCCATTCTATCTTTTGTAATATTTTCATCTTTATTTAATTTTTTAATTGGTACATTCCACATATCATCCCAGAATATCATATTATCATCCATTTTCTACTAAATATGTTAGTTCACATTCTGGATCATCAATGATATCGACAATAGTGGGTTTCTTAGATCCGTTTGATTCTAGGATGTCACATGCTCTGTCGAATGCACTTGCGAGTATACAACCATTGATCCCAGAACTAAGATCACCAGGAACATCTAATATGCTCTCAATGTATCTGTGTATAAAGTTTTGTTCTTCTTTAGATATAGTCTTCGTATTCATCGAAATCGTTTAGATTAGACATTTTTCTATAATCAATCATCCTTTCTTGATCGCGTTGCTTTTTTCTTTTAAAATTAAGCTTTCGTTTACGATCTTCAGGGTTAGATTCAAAATCTTTTTTATTTTTGCGCTTTTGCATGACGCCTTGGATTTAATATGTTATTTTTCAGGAGTGTATTTAGTGTCTTTGTATTCCCAGCTATCTCCAGTTGATGGAGTATTGAGAGTATCGGTAGAACACCATATTGGTGGCGTAATTGTATCATGTGTATACGTATACAACGGAAGTTTTACAGTTTCAGTCTTTAATAGAACTACTGCTTCTTCTGCTGTAATCTTGTTTTCTTCTAATAGCCTTTGTACAATACTTGCCTTTGTCATAATTATTTAATATTAGTTATCGAGTTGATAATCAGCAGGTGGTAACTCATCTAGTAAACTACCTGGAATAGTAGATGTGTTATTTACTAATTCTGGTTCCCCTAATTTCTCAAATTTGTAAGTTGGTTTAATAAATTTATTTAAAGCTTTACCTTGAGATTCTGCGCCTTCAAATAATAGAAAGTCTTCTAATGATACATCTTCGTAAACATAAGTTGCATGATTAAAATGTACTGTTAAATCTTTAGTTGTAAAGTTATACGCAGTATGTGTTATTGTTGAAGAATCGTAATATGAAGTAGTTGATGTTCTCATTATCTAATGTTTAATAGTTATACATAGATAATTTTTAAAGTTTCAAAAATTAATTACTATTGATTTAATCTGTCAAGCGGAGATGCTGATGGTAATTCTTTTACTTTGATTCCAGTATCTTGTAGTGCTCTACGAAGATCACTAATAGCTTTAGTAATTTTACCAGTGTCTTTACTACTGCTACCTCCGGTAGCGCCTCTAACTACACCTCCAACTAGTTTACCTGGTATGCTAGCTAGTTCTGATATAAGGCCTCCTTGAGCATCCTGTGCATCTCCAACTGATGTTTGGAATTCCATTAGAATATCAGCTAATCTTTCCATAGCATCTTCTAAAGATTCTCCCATTCTTTCTAAAATATCACTAGCCGAACCTCCATTTGCAAGTACTCCAAGCGCTTCGAACATTTTTCTAGATTCAATTAATTTAGTAATATCCATGCTGTTTACTGCTTCAGTAATACCTGGCATACTACTAGATGCTTTTCCTGAATTTTCACCTATAGCATTCCACAATTCAGTTTGTGCTTCATATCCGGCAACTGGCCTTAATCTACTAACTCTACCTACAAATAAACCCTTATACTCTAAAAGTTTATTTTCATCTACTGAGTTTATGGCTTGTGTTATTTGACCAGAAGCTGATCCTAATTTTTCATATGCAGTACCAACTGAATCAAACAATGTAGATCTAGTTGTTATTGCTGATTCTTCTAAGTTTGTTAGAGAACCTCCATATATACCCGAGAACGCATCTAATTGTTCAGCTTCTACCGTGTTAATTGATCCCACTATTAATGGAATAGCAACCGCCATTCTAATATATGACGCAGTAAGAGCTTTCATGAATTTTTCTTTCACTGGGAAAGCTTCGGCTGGTGATTCTCCGCCAAATATACTAGCAAATGATTTTGCTTTATCTACTGTAAATTTAGCTATTGATTCGACTATCTTAGGAATTGCTTTACCCATTTTAGCATACGCATCTCCTAATACTTCAACAAAATCACTTTTAGCATCTACTAAAGCTATATCGTTATCTCCAGATAATGTTATAGCTTCTACTATAGCAGATATTTTTTTTCTAATACCATCTGCGTCTGTGACTTTGCCTGTAATAGATACAACATCATCTACTGTTTGTGCCAAACTAGCATATGGTGAAGCCAACATTTCTGTAACCTGAATTCCTTTTTCAAAACTATTCTTACTAAACCAACTTGTGTCTGCCGCGCCTTCTTTACCGATATCTTCAAATACTCCGGCTAAACCTTTTATGATAGCCTTTGTATTCCTAGTTAAATCTTTAATAAGCTTACCTACATTTCCAATCGATTTATATCCAGTAGGTTTACCGTCTTTATCATAACCCGTTGGGAACTTTAAGTTCGCCATGTTCTGTACTCCGTTTGCTAAATTGTAGAGAGGTGTTCCCATTTCTTGGACAACTTTAACACCTTTTTCGTAATTAGAACTACTAAACCATCCACCACTAGGGTTTGCTTCTCCTACTTCTGCAAATGCACCAGATAGTCCAGTTACTATCTCTTTAACGTTTGCTGTTAATTGTGGTATTGCTTTTGTTAGGTTAATACTTTCATATCCTGTAGGTTTACCATCTTTATCATATCCTGTTGGGAATTTAAGATTTGCCATTGCTTGGACTCCTTTTGCAATACCTGTAAGTGCTTGACCCATTCCGGAAACTGCAGAAATACCAAGTGCTACTGGTGATTTTCCTCTTTTACCTCTTCCAGTTAATGCATTTAAAAACCCTTCTTTACCTTTTTCTCCTGGATATTTTTCATGAACTCCTGCAAAAACATCAGCAAGCGCACTAACAATTAAATCCATATTACCCTTAAGGTCATTTAAATTAACATCACCTAGAATTCCTTTAAATAGTCTTAAACTTGTTGCAATACCTATTACTGCAGCTGAAGCTAATAATAATACTGGAGCACCGGCCATAACTCCGAGTATTTGCAAAGGTCCTAATGCTACACCAGCTGCAAGCGCTTCTGTTGCAACCTCAAAGTTTGTCTTTTTTCGACCTTTTCCAAAACCTAAGAAACCTGAAGAAACTTCACCAGAGAATCCAAAGGGTTTGCTTGATTTTTCGTTAAGTGATCCAAGAGTACTGAAATCTAAAAGTCCAAGTACTGCTAATGCAGCTGCTATTGTAATAGTTGCCGCACCTGCGACTAACATTGCAACTCCACCTAATAAGATAAAAGCAGAAGCTGCACCTGCTAATGCAAATCCAGCTGCTAGTCCACCTATTATGATTGCTATTTGCTTAGCTTCTTCTATTTTCATACCCTTAACAACTGGTCCTATTATAGCTAAACCTGCGGCAATAACCATTAAAGAAACTCCTACCGCAGCCATTGCTGCAGCACCTAAAGCAATAGCCATAGGAACTGGTCCAGCTCCTGCTATTCCAAATACTATACCTAATCCTCCAATTATTCCTAATATAGCTAAAGATGTGTCAAGATCAGGGACAGAGTCACTGATTATATCTAAACCGAATGATAATACTATTAATGAAATGGCTCCAACTATTAATGCTCCTGCACCTTTAACGATATTTTCAGCTGCAAAGCCCAAAATACCAAAAACGATACCCATTCCTAAGACTATACCAAGTGATGGTAAAGCATCTATTAATGACATAGGACCACCTTCTACACCAGAACCACCTAATTGGCTCATAACGAATTTCATAAATAAAAGTGTTAAACCTAGAATTATTACTGAACCTGCTGCAAACATAAGTGCTTTTGCTCCTTTTTCTATTTGATTTGAAAAAAGACCTACTATAAAGAATGTAAGCGCAACTGCTCCAACCACAGCTAAAACCTTAAACATAGGTTCCGCTCCAACTGCTGATATTATTAGTCCAGCTAATGCTAAAGAAACTACTAAACCTAATATTCCTAAACCTGCTTTAGCTAAATTAGTACCTACAGATTCTAAAGTTTCTGCAATTCCCATTTTTTCTAATAACATAAATACACCTCCTATTGCTAGTACTATTAAACCTGCGGCTAAAGTACCTTTAAGAGCTGTTACTGCTATTAATCCAATTATGGCAAGCGAACCAGCTAATGCTAAGAGATTAAGACCTACTTCACCTAAATTATTTAATGATTGTAATGCCTTTTTATCTAGTGATTTTGTCACAAACATTAATGTTTTAACAATCAAAAATAATAAAGGAGCCCATATAGGAATAGTAACAGCTGCTACCATAAGAAGTGGTATTGCTAATATAATATATCCTGCAAATGCTAAAATAGATTTTGCAACATCGCCCAGTTTAGTTAATCCACCGACAATGGCATCCATTTTTTCTTTTAGTACTTTACCATCAGGCGCTCTTTCTAATGCATCGATAATAAATCCTAAACCGAGCCCAAGAGGCTTAAGAGCAGGTGTAACAATACGAAGAGCAAGTGCTTCTGTAAGATTTGCTTTACCACCAATTCCACCTTTAAGGCTTTCTATGGCAGTTACTAATTTATCAACTCTTTCATATAAGGCACCGCCTACAGAAACTGAAGCCGCGGTTGTTGCAGTATTTGCAGCAATCGCTTTCATCGATTCTTGATCGTTACCTAGCCTGTCGAAAGCGCTTTGTAAAAACTTTGGAAATTGCAAATGTTTATTAAGTATTTTTTAAGTATATAGAAACACCACTTACGTGGTGTTTCTTACTACTGTATTATATATCTTTAAAATTTCGGCATCTTCATAGAAGGTGCTTTCATTGTTGGGATCTTGGGCATCGAAGGCGTTTTATATTTTGAACTCATTGAATTATGTTGTTCGTTTGCCTGTTCTTGTTGATCCTCTGATTGTTTATTCTTAGCTTTAATGTACTCTTGAAGATTTTGAATGTAATACCAAAACTCGTAGTAATACATTTCTTCAATCTCCGAGGGCTGCATTCTAAGATGTATACCCAGGTAGAACTTAGTCTTAAAGTAATTCTCCAGCGAGATCTGAAATAATGAAAAGACTTTTGATGCCACCTGGGAAATCAAGAGGGGCTTTTGCAATCTCCCCGTCGAATTCTGTTTCAAGTGTAGTCTCTACTCCAATTTTCATTTTTTCAGCTAATCTATAAATGATCATGAATTTCTTTTCAGACCAAGATTTGTAATCAACTTCTAAGTTAAAAATTCCTGGTAAATTAAGATTTCTCCAATTATCAGCAATATAAGGTAAAATTTGTACAAATGCTTTGTCTAATTCTACTTCTTTTTCTTGTCTATCCTTTAAATAAGCAGTAACTTCTTCCATTACGCCTATAGTAGGAGGCTTCATTCTAATAACACCAGCTGATCTTGTTTTTATTACATATGTTCTTTCAGTGCTACTATAATAATCTTCTATTTCTGTAGGAACTACAGATGGGATTAGATTAGAAACAGAAAGTTCAACATCTACTTGTCTTTTAGTTTTTTCAGTTTTACCTTTTAAAATAATTTTATTCTCAGGTTCTGGAAAAGATAAATCTCTGATGCTCAGTAAGATAATTATCCTATCTTCTTCTAAAAGATCTTTGTATGACATTTTTTGCTTATCAGACAATAGTTGAGTACATGACTCTACTATAACATTTAATTTTTCTTCCATGTCGATGTAGTTGGTCTCGTCCATCGTTGAAAAATGTCTAATTTCCTTCGCTCTAGCAGATCTGATTTGTATTACTAGGTTTTCAGGATAAAATTTGCCTTTAGAGGGAAGAGTATCTTTACTCAAAATATGCCACCCTAGCATTTGATCAGCAGATTTATCTGGTCTTGCTTGTCCAAATTGATCCATATTTACTTTTCCTAATCCAACTGAAGATATTTCTTCAATCATTGCATCAGCTTCAGTATCTTGTGGAGATTCTACTGTTCTTTGATTAATTTGATCTTTGGCGTCTAACGCTTTCATAGCATCGCTATCGTTTTTTTTGTTATTATCGCTCATATTACTTTTTATTTAAGTTTTTAACAGTTTGTTTAATAAATGATTTTTGTTCTATTTGTTGTTTGCTCAGTTCGGCTTGGATCAACTGTCTAATCCATGCACTTACTGATACTGGTCTCTCTTCGTTTTCTAGCGCTTCGTTTAGAATGACTCGATTAACATGAGACACTTCATCTTCTGTTAAGAGGACCTGAAGTTTTTTTGTTAATTTATGGTTTGTCATAATATTTATGATATGTTAATAATATAATATATTTATCTTACAAAATAAAAGGAGGTATCGTAAGTGATCCTCCTTTTAAAAAGTTATTAGTTTAATTCTTCTGCCCAAACATCAGCTCTCCACTGAACTTCTAAATCTACAGGCTCTGCAGCACCGTAATCTAAAGTTCCAGTCATTGGTAAACCTGATACAATGAAACAATCATCAAGTGTAATCTTTCTGTAAATATCACCCTCTCTGTTGAATTGTACAATTACCATAGTACCAACGTAGTTCTTCTTAAGACCCATTTCGCCAGTTTCTGGATTGTATGCCGCTCTGTACCATTGTCTCATAGTTTTGTATAAGTACGCTTGGTTAGAGTCATTTAAATTTAATGTAAAGTTTACAGTAACATCTACCGCAGTTTGATCTATCATACCTGCATATGATCTAGTTGCAAATTTGTATTTCTGTTCCACAGGTGCTACAGCGTTGTGCAGTGTATCTAGACCTGAAATTGATTTTACATGTTGTAGCAATAATTCTTGTCCAGCTACGCCGTCTGGAGGTAAAATAGTTACCTCAAACAGGTTTCCTTGTACCGGTTCAAAATTTTTGCCTTTTTTGGACGTTTGGTCCTCTGAATAATGTGGTAAAGCCATATCTTTAATTTCTTATTTATTTTATATATCTAATTTTGTTATGCAAAGTTTCCAGTTGCTATTTCTCCTGTGTTCAAGATAGTTACTCTCGATACTAAGATTTCAAGACCTTTAACTGGCTCAACAAATGTATCTAAAATACCCATGTTATTATCGATTACTTCATTGGTGTTATTTGTTCCGTCCATAATGTTTCTATAGTCGTATACACCTCCGTCTTTTTTAACTGATTCCATAAATGAATCTGCTAAAGTCTTAATCTCTAATCTTGTTTGAGCATTGTTGAATTCGAATAAGTAGTTTTTCAAGATTTCTGCTAAACCATCTTCAATATAGATCATTGCTTCTCTCACGTGAGCTGAAGATAATGCTGATTGAATACCTTGTTGTGCAGTCTTATTACCTTTAATGGTTAAACCAACGCCTCTTTCGAATACGATTGGGTTATATCCAAATGGCTCTAAGAAATCTCTATCATCTTTATCAAATGCAAATTCTAAACCTTGTACACCTATTCCACCTACAACACCTCTTCTTGGTCCTGCAATGATAGACCATGGTAATGCGTCTAAGTATTTATCGATGTAGTTATTTGATACGTATGCTGCTGGTGGAATTACTTTAACTCTTCCATTTTCTAACACATTTAAACCTGGACCATAATAGAATCCGAAGTTTGCGCCTTCACCAATTGAAGGTAGTGTGTAGATTGAGTCAGGGTTAAGGTCTAAATTACCTCCAGTTGAAACTAATCTTGCTTTAAATACTCCTTCTGAATCCTTAAATGAAGGATTAGTTGCAGCTTTAAATTCTTTTACCATCGGTGCGTTAAGAATTGCAGAAGCGTTTTGTCTTTCTTTACAAAGTTGCGATAATTGCTCTTTGTTTAAGATTGTGCCTCCAACTCCTAATGAACCGAATGTATCAACAACATATCTAAATGTGATTGCATCTTTATCAACTAATGTATTAGCTAGACCTGATCCTGGAACCATTACGTCTAGTAATTCTTTAATAGATTTTTCAGTTTGAGTTGCACCAACTAATGGGAACATAGTATATGTTGATGTAGACTCTTCGTATCTCTTAAGAGCGTACGATGGTCTTTTAACTATGTGTCTAGAAATACTGAATCTGTAAATAGTTGCATCATCTTTAATTTCTTTTTTAATTCTTGTAATTCTAGCCGCTTTAATAGGAGAACTGTCGTCTTTATCCGCTGGCACATACATGCCTACTTTAATATCTGACCAATCAAAGTCATCAGATACTGTATTTACTGTAAATGTAAATTCTCCAGCTGAAGTATTATCATAATTATATGCTCCTCCACCTGCTGGGAACATTACAGCTCTGTCGTTTTCTGAAATTTCATATTGTAAGAAGCTGTCTGTTGCTACATGTACAAATGGTAAAATTTGATCTAAGTTACCGTTATATTCAACAGGATCAAATCCTGTACTTCCTGCAGGAGATATAACTGTTTTTGCTACTCCGTTGTAATCAACATTTTCAACAATAGGTCCTACTAATACAAATTCTCCAGCATTAACTGATTTTAAGTATTTGCCATTATTGGCAAGATCATTTTGTGTAATTGACATTTGATCAATAACTATGTTTCCATCTGCATCTACCGATACTGGTGAGTTAGCAAATGAAGCGGCTGTTTCACCATTTTGAGAAAATGTTTTATATGCAGATTCGCTTGGTGCTCCAGTTAAAGTTAAGGTTGTATTAGCTCCGTCGAAGTCGATATCTGTTATTTGTACATATTCTCCGTCTACAGAAGATACAAGCCACTGTCCTACTAGAATTTCTGCTCCTGCTCCACTACCATCATAATCTAATATTTCCAATTCATCTCCGTCAATATTGATTATTTTATTTAAACCAGCTACTATGCTAGGTGTAATAGCTTGATCAACTCTATGTGAAAGTAATTGATAATCTTGATATACATCAAATGTATTACCTACTAAATCGATTTGTGCTAATGCATCTTCATTTATTGCACAAAATAAACCTGTTCTTCTAGCTTCGATGTTAACTAAAGTCTCAATGTATAATTGACGACCTTCGTTATCCATGAATTCTGGAATTAATGATCCAGTATACTGTGCTAATAAACTAACTTCTCTTAATCCAGCGAATTTAGCAAACTCAGATCTTAATAGACCTTTATCTGTAAACATTCCACCATATGTTGGGTCGTTATTTAATTCTGCAGCATCGAATTTACCTTTAAAGATAAAAACATCTACCATGTAATCTGATACGTATTCTAATTCTTCAATTCCTTCTGGAATATTAGCTTCTCCATACCATTCTCTAGCTGTTAATTCAAATCCAGCAGTATTAGCTGCTTGTCTTACAATAATTGTAATTGGATCTTGTTTGATATTTGTGAATGTTATAGCGTGGTTTGAACCTGAAGTTGTGTTTCCGGCAGCTTGTAATACTTTTAGATCCGAAGGAACCCAAAATTTATCAGTATCAAATACTGAGCTATATTGTACGCTTTGTGGAATATCTCCTAAACCTTCTTTTGAAGAATTAGTTGCTGGTGATACCATTGCAACTGTATCTTGATCGTCAGCCACTGTTAAATTTAAAGCTAAAATTGGCCCTCTAGAAAGGGTTTCTTTTGCTGATCTGTGGAAAAACATTCCTTTTTTCTCTAGTGACTTGTCAACGCTACCGAATATTTGCGTAAATTGTTCTACGTTTTCTATATAGACTGGAATGTTGTAAGGACCTTTTTTAGATCTACCTACAACTAATCTAATAGTCTCAGCAGGGATATTAACTGTCTGTGATTTGTCAAACTCCAAACGATATACGCCTGAGCTTTTGAACTGTTGTAATTGAGGACTTAATGCCATAGTTGTTCTATTTTATTTTTTTGTTCTTTTATTATATATCTATTCTAATTCTCGAATTTATTTATATCAGGTCATAAATATCATATTGTAAATCTCCATCTGTCGTGCTATCCTTATATAAGACCTTTTCCATTGTACTATATATATCTGGATCTATGAAATCTAGTAGTTCTTCTACATAATCTGCGTAATCTGTTGTATTGAAAAATTCTGTTGAACTAATAACTGTCATTATTATATCGTCATTTCCCATTTGTGCTCCATAGCCTCCTCTTGGTAATGCTCCAAATAAACTAGCTTCTGTAATAGTTTCATCATGTGTGAGATCTAATCTATTTATCTTGTATAATTTTGCAAAATTCTGGCAAAATATAGCTTTATTATCTGATTTAATTTTTATCCCTGGTTTTAGTGTCTTTGAGTCGTGACGATGTCTAAACTTAACTACCATCTCATCATCAAAATCATTTCTTTGTGGAAACACAGATCTTAGATATTGAAATAATATAGAACCATACGTATTATACTCTACTATCATTTTTACGTTTTCCGAATAAAATATGTCTACTGATAATGTATATAGTACTTTTGCAAAGTCTTCAATAACATGTTCGTTTGATCTAAATACAGCAACTTGCTCTAATTTAAAAAAATCGTACATTGCTCCTGGATTTAAAGTATTTTTTATTTCTGTTTTATTCATAGGTACTACCTGAAATATATTAATAACAGATGCATCTCCTCCATTTCCTTCTGCGATATCTACAGAAAATAACCAAAAATTACCTTTACTCTTAGTTTCTTCAGTTTCAAAACTAGGATTCCATTTTAAAAAACCTTCAGTTTCAATAGAAATATTTTCAAAATCTTCAAAATCATGATAAACATAATCTTGCATCCTCTTTCTCATTTTCTTCATATCTACTGGATCTAATAATAAATTTGAAGATGATACGAATTCATTTCCATATTGTTTATTAAATGCTTCTATAGATCCTAAATTTCCTAATTCTCTTTTATACCATGCGTCGTCTCTGTCTGGGTGTTCCCACCAATCAATACGCATTGCGTTATATTCGTTATTTCCACTAGCTGCATCTGCATATATTTGATAAAATTTATTAAATCCATTTGGAGTAGAAGTAATAGTAATTCTAGAAACCTGTGAAGCTGAAAGTGTAGGATATACATTTTCATAAAAAGAATCTGCAATAGAAGGGTGAATGTGAGCAAACTCATCCAAATATAGATTATGGATTGTAAAACCAATACCTGATTTTGCAGTGGTCGATTGTCCTATTAATCTACAACCATTATCACAACGTACATTCATTACGTCATATTTAATAATACCAGGTTTCATAAAGAATGGTAAATTTTCAACAACTGTTTTTGCTTTATCAATAATTTCTTTAGTTGAATCTGATTTATTGGCTAATAAAAGAGTATTTTTATCAGTATGAAAAGTTAAGTACCATGCATTAAATATAGATGCTGTTACTGTTTTACCCATTTGGCGCGAAGCTAGAACAATGTTAAATCTTTCATGTTGAAAGTTCCTAAGCATTTTTTTTTGATAATCTCTTAGTTTAACTTGTTTAATACCCTCATCTGTCATTACTACAGCATATTTCTCTGCAAAATAAACAATATCTGTGGCACATCTAGCTAATTCTGAAACCTCATCGTCTGTATATTCAAATACAATATTACCTTTACGTAGAAATTGTTTACCCTCATAAAATGGCATAGCAACTTTAGGTCTATAACCTTGATCCATTGCTAATAACAAATCATTAACTTGTTTAGTAGACCAAACGATTCTATCAGAAGTAGCTTGAGCGCCTTCTTCTTTAGGAATCCACCTATTATCTCCTACGTAATCACTCATATATTATTCTGTTACTTCTTCTATGTCTTCAATGTCTTCTTCTGGAGAATTATTAATACCCGCTTGAATTGCTGCCATCAAATCTTTAGTACCTCTTTGGATATTTTTGTTTTCTGTATCTCCGCCAGATTCTTCAATCTCTCTAGTATCTTCTCTTTTTCTATAAATTTCAATATCTCTGGCTATTCTTTTTGTAGATTCTTCAGCTGCCATTAAATACATTGTTTGAGATTTAATAATGTCTAACATTGATTTCTGTAATGTTGCCAAAACTTCAAACATCCTAGGTGCTAATTCACCATCTTCTATTGTTTGTAAAAGCGTAGTTAGTGCTCTTTCCCCTGCTTGTAATTGATATATTAATGATGACATTGTCATTTCATCCATTTTCTTTTTAGCTGCAATATATTCATCTTTTTCAATAATATCTGCATCTAAATAAAATTTCATTAATGAAGTAATAGTTTTCTGTGCCTTTGTTGTAGCACTGGATTTTAATTCTCCATAACTTATTGCTGGTAAAGTATCTGATGGTCTAGATTTTATAGGCAAATCTTTAGGATCACTTTCAACATCTAAACTAGTATTATCTCCTATCAAATCGTCTAATTCTTTACGAATTTCATCTGCTTGTTCTGAGATCGTTCTTTTCTTATTGTTTTCTTCACTCATATTATTATATTATATTTTATATATCAAGAAAATAATTGTAACAAATTTAATCTATTCTTGTTACCTATTTTGATTATATCTTCTTAATTGAATAGAAGGAATAGCGTTGTCGATGATTTTTGCTAAATGATTATCTCTTACAACATATTGTTGAAGTATATTCAAATGCTGCTCAGATTCTATTGGTTTTGAAAATAATCTTATGTTTGTTAGTTCTAAATTACCTGGCATTAAAGACCACTGCTTAGAAATGTTCCAAGAATAAGGAAGCGTAAAATCTTTAGTTTTATGTAAAACATTTGTTATAGTTTTTGTATTAGAATTTGCAGTTTGCCAATTGTTCATAGGATCTAATCTATATAAATCAGTTGTCATTGATCCATATTTATTATTTAAATTAAATACTAATCCATACCAAGTGCCATTTTCTAAAGATGAATCAAATGTGTATGTTTCTATATCTCCGTTTATTTTAATATTTAAAGAAGATTCATTTACTGATAATTCTAAACCATCGTTACCTGTTTTACCAGTTATTAATACGTCCGTGCCGTTATTAGAAACGAATTTAGGTCTAAACCACATAGTGATAGACAAGTCTTCGTTTGTAGATATTTTAGATTTTCTTTTATATACTAGTGCTTCAATACCTTTATCTTTAATGGTACCTAAATCGTAGTGATTTTTACTAAGTATTGTCCATTTGTTTCTAATTTGCTTATCTGTAATTAATAATTGATTATGGATTCTATCTCTAATTCCATCTCCAACTGGTGTAAATACAGTTTGATATTGTTCAGGTTTAGTAGTTTGCGTATATTCTTTTTGTATTTCTTCTCCGAACACTTCTTCAATTCCAGTTGTTAAATCATCTAACTCCTGTTCTAAAATTTCATCAGTGTTAACATCTCCTGAATTAAATAAAGTACTTGTGCGTTCTTCGTATTTTTTAAGCATTACTTTCCAATATGTCATATTCATATTGAATTCGTCTGCAAATGCTACCGAACTTACTTCGTACATTCTATTCATTAATGGAAAATAAAGATAATCTCTACTTATAGGGCTTAAATTAGGACCAAATGCAGATTCAAATTGAGTTTTAGTTATGTGTATTTCAAAGTCCTCAAATCCCATTCCAAAAATATCATACTGAAACATTTGAGATGGCATTTCGTTATCAGGAACCATTATTTTTAATTGGCCTTGTTCTTTAACGTTATATAAAGAATACTCCATTAAAATAACATCGCTTGTTCTTTTATCTGGCTCAACTCTAAAATATTTAACCTCATGTCCCCACATTTCAGTAGAAATATCACTAAGTTGTGTATACATTTTAGACGGTTTGCTTAGATTGTATGGATTAAACATATCATCTGTACATTCTGCTACTATATTTGCGCATCCGTTTGCTAAGAAAGGATCTACACAATCTGTACAGAATTGAGGACAAGATATAATTTGTCCATCTTCTTGTTGAATTTCAAATTCAGTAGAAATTAAAGTTAAACTACTAAAAGATGATAATCTATCTACTGTTAATTTAACATCTAACCACAATGGTTTTGTCGAATCAAAATCTAAACCTAAGATATCTCTTGGCCCAACTCCTATATTCAAAGGTCTTAGCTCTGACATTTGACCACCATCTGATGTGAGTGGATTTTGAGACCATCTAAATTCCATTTCAAACTGATTGTTTGGATTTGGCATTAAATAAAATTTAATGTTTTCTGCTGAAAATGGAGCAGGCTCTTCTGTTGTAAATTCAGTAGGACTTATTATATTACTAACAGTTAGTATATGATTTACAACTATGATTTTATGACCTGGTTGTAAATTTAAATTTGTATTAATACCATATATGATATTTGTACCACCAACCATAGTTAAACCACCTACTGTGTTAGGGTTACTGAGACCTGTTAGAATTGACCATGAATTAATGCCTGTTACATTTTGGTATGGTTCTACTAATTTAGCAAAAAGAATATCTCCGATTTCATCGGCTGTGAAATTATTTACCATTAAAATTAATGACGCAATGTCTTATTTTTATTTATATATCTGATTTTTTATCAGTTATTAAATACATTTCTGGGTCATCAGGTTCATATGGTTCCAATGTTTGTATTAAAACATTTAATATAGTAAACAATTCAGCTGTATTATTTTCAGATAAGTAAACATCCAATATGCTTAAAAAGTGCTTTACCTTAATTACAGCATAGTGGTCGTCTTCTTTTAATAAACCACATTGGTTTAATATTTTATTAGCTAGATACATTTCATGTTCATTAAATATATCAAATAATCTTAAACTACCTCTAAGAATTTTAATACTATATTTAATTGTTTTTATTTGATCAACATTTATTACTCTATTGTAACTTGAATTTTTATTAAGATTACATTTAATCCAAGTTAAATTGGGCATTGTTTTCAATGATTGAAAAAGAAAATAAATAGAAGTAGCTTCTTTATGGATAGTAACATCGCTAACGGATTGAAATCTATTAATATCTGATCTGAAATATTCTTGTAAGTATTTATTTAATTTTTGAACATTTACTAAAAGTGCATCGTCAGATATTTTCTTTACACCTGGATCTCTTGACATAATTCCCCATAACTTTAAATCAATAGAGTTATATTTGTATAATGTAATATCGACAATTTCTGTAAAAGTATCTTTAATTTCTGTAGACATCTATTTGTTCTTCAATTTTTTTTAAATCAGCGTAGAGTTCTTCTTTGGCAAAATGTTTTAATTCATTAAATTCTCTCATGCCTATTTCATTCTTATCTAGAAATAATTGAATTGCTCTATCACCTGGAATGTATTTATCCTTCTGTTTTTTTTGAGCTTTTTTAGTTTTAGTGTAAAACCAACCCGGAACAGATTTAAATCTTTGAGCTACCATTGCCCAAGATTCAACGACATTAGTGCCGTTTATTCCATTTATATTGAAGTGATTAGCGTTTGATGGATATTTAATAGCCATGAAACGATTAATCATGAAGTGATGTCTTTTTTTATTATGATTCTTTATTTTAGAATAAAGATGTTTCTTCGTAAACATTATCTTTACAAAGTCAAATAATTTTGTTTCGTCTAGCATATTAGTTATATGTAGTAATTTATTATTGTTTACTTAACCCATTCGTCAAATGCATTTATGTATGCCTGTAGAATATCAATATCACCTTCATCTATGTTTTTTCTAGCGTGATTAATTACTTCTAAATGCAAACCATATGCGCTAGCTTCTTGAATAATTTCTTCTATTTGTTGTTCTACGCTTAATTCTCCTGTACTCATTTTTAAAATAATTTTTTTGATTTAGGCTGTTCAGTTGGTTTTGTTTTTTTACCTACTAATTTCATTGGTGGCTTTTCTTCTGTTGGAATATCCATGCCTGCAAATGCATCAGGTGCAAATGAACCACTCTTGTTTAACCAAGCTGTGCCCTTCAGAATCTTTTCCATATCCATTACATTATCTATGTTGTCGAGTGCACCTTCCCAGTCCTTCTCTATAGACTCATAGATAGCCTTTTGAATTGGATCTGGAATAGTTTTTACATGAAGTAACATCAATGATATATTATTTTGAATAGAAATCTTAATTAGACCGACATTACTATGACCAATTACTCTATATATGATGTCTGCTAACTTATCTTTATATTCATTATTGAATAAATAATCTATTGTAAAGTTATCACACTCTTTGATAAATTGATTGTAAATGGTGTCAGCTGTTTTATCTGTAATAGAATAAGTTCTAAGCTTACCTGTTTTCATTTCTTTTTGCCAAGTAACAACTGATGGTATATTATCAGATTTATCGCCAGTTAATATTTTCTTAAAGATAAACTCATCGCAATCTATTTCTGTAATACCTACCTTATTAGCTTGAACCCAACCAAGAATATTATCTTGATATTGATCTCTTGACATGTGTTCTCCTCCCATATTAAATAACATATCGTCTTTAGACAATCCTGAAGATGCAGATTCTATCATATCTTCTTCAAAACCTTGATATGCATATAGAGATTTCCTAGTGTTGTAATACCATATTGTATGTGCGTCATTAGTTTTAGAATAATTTACTAATTGAATTAAATCTCTATCACCTGACCATACAATACATGATTTACCTCTATTATTAAGTGCTGTAGACCATCCAAAAATGACATCATCTGCTTCAGCACCTTGTATTTGATGTACAGTGACACCATGTGAAGCTAATATCTTTTGAAATTCTTCATATACAAAATATACTGCAGTCCAATCTACATTAGAACTTTGTTTTCTTGTACCTTTGTATTCTGCGTCTGGATATAAATCCTTACGCCATGATTTAGAATCTACTGTCAATACAACATCATCAACAAACATTTTAAGTTTGCGCATTTCTGATGCAAAGTCAATTGATAATTTTCTCATAAATTGTGACTTTTGTTTGTCGTCACCTAACAATTTACCATTCTTTGGTTTTGGTAGAACGAATAATCTACTAAAAACAAAGTAATTACCGTCTATTAACAATGTGTGTTTTCCCACTTTCATATCTTATGATTATTATTACCTAGCCAATATACTAAAAATAAATGACATGGTAAAATTATTTGCTGTTTATTTTTAACCTTTAACAATTCCTTGTACCTCATAAATGCAACTTAACATTGTAATTACAGGATCTATTACGTGTACTCTTTGTGCCTGATGCTTAGCTACCGAAATAATTATCTGTGGAATATGTTTAACTGATTGCAATTGCTCTTGTTGTATATATTCTATAAATTCTTCTCCCATTGACTGTAAAACATCATCGACTCTATTTGCATAATTACTAACCAACAATTGGTAGTTTTTAGCAGGATCTGATTCATTAAATACTAATTCAAATACATCTTTGTAAACTGAATTAAACTTTTTAACATCTTCAAGTGTAATATTTTTTGTACCTTGTGTCTTATATCCTTGTAATTTATTAAGGGTAGATCTAAGATCTGGAAAGTTTCTACGTACAAACTCAACTAACGCTGATTTTTCAATTGACATATCTTCGCCGTTACATATGTCATAAACTCTTCTAATATATTTTTTAGTTAATTCAGTTTCTTCTTCTTTATCGAAATCAAAATCGATAACTTCAAATCTTGAAAGAATTGGATCTGGTAGTTTATTGATATAATTACATGTTGCAATGAATCTAGAATTAGATGCAAACGTTTCCATAGTTGCACGCAATGCTTTAAAGAATTGA
>MDSX01005499.1_pt1 | contig 28637 bp, 25 predicted proteins | sample 811141 | NCBI WGS metagenome assembly MDSX01 (sample SAMN05326642, study PRJNA326480) | marine metagenome | isolation source: seawater | place: Atlantic Ocean: South East | collected 2010
CTAACTCTATCTTCACCAGCAATAATCATATAATCGTTTTCTTCTTCTCTATCTCTAAACCAAAAATGAAGTTTATATAAATTCGCTACCTTAAAGTTAGGTTCACCATCGCGATCATAGGCATAATCATCTCCTAATTCTTTTCTTTCTGCTAATTCACTTTCTGTTGGCAATGGCATTACAATCAGTCTATCTCCTAACAAAGTTTTTGTTTCTGAAGACAATCTTTCTCCTACACCACCACCTATAATGAATTTAATTTGTGTGTTAGGTAACAGTTTGTTTAAATATATTAGTTTTTCATTTGGACCTAAAGGATTACGTTCATTAGGTTGCGGAGGAAAACCCATAACATAAATATAACCTTCATCTGCTATATTATTAGGGTCGTTTATCATAGAGACCATATCATCAAAAATGGTTTTATGTCCACAATGAGGAGGCTGATATCTACCAAACGCAACAACTATTCTTTTTTTCACATCATTATTTATTCTAAAAACTCTACAACAAGACATATAATATATAATTAGATATTTGTTACAAATTTTTCTAAATCATCTAAATCAATATGTGGTAATTCTAGATGGCTTTCCCACATAAATTTACAAAATGCCCATTTTATATCATATTGTTTCGCATAATATTCACCACGCTCTTTTAATAATTTCTCTCCAATATTATTTGGAATAAGTGGTAAACTTTCAATTGGAAGAACATAAGACAATTGAACGCAAGGACTAACGTTGGTATGATTATTCGGTTCTATCATTACTGTATCAAAACTTGGAATAAATTTTAATAAATCATTAAACAAGGGGGGATAATTATATTTATAATGCCATCTCCAATCTACACAACCCTTTGTATAATAATTCATTACCCATTCTAATCCTTCCATATAATTTACACTCACTTGTTTTTTAAATTCGTGTGTTTCATCTGTATTTAAAAGAGACTCGTAATATCGTTTCTGCCAAAAACTTTCATAAGGATTAATATACTTTTCTATTTCTCTGTTTTTGATAGGAATATGTAAATATTTATTTATTTTTTCTTCCTTTGTTCCACATTTAAAACTTCTTCTTTCCCATTTCTTTCTAATTTCATATTCGTCCAATAAATTATTATACTCATTTTCAGCTAAAAATTTTACAAGCTTTCTAACATTTTTCCAATAAATAATCTTACCATTTGTCAAATTTTGATTTCCTATCACTTCTTTATAGGCATTTAACATAATATCTATACCATTTGTCCTGATATTTACAGAAGGAAAATGAGGTAAAAAATCATTTCCTAGAAAAAAACATAGAAATATATAATCATATAGTTTGTTTGTTTCTTGAGTTGAAGATGGTTTTTTATAACCGTTCATTTCTAATATAATTCTTTGAGCAAGAAATGGTATATCTAACAAATAGCTTTCATTTGGGTTTATACTTTTATCAATTGATTTTACAAATTCAGGTGTTTCTCTATATAAATAAATGTTTTTACTGATCCTTAAATGATTTAAACAAAGCATAATAAGGTCAGCATCTAACCCATATACTACCGTTACTTCATGTTTATGACATTCATAATCTCTAATATATCCAAATAATTTATGTTCCCCTTCACCTGGTTCATCCGAACCAGTAAATATAAATTTTTCCAATCCATATTGTTTTTCTTTACCTTTAAAATAATATCCAACCGTTTTATTTAATTTATCCATAAAGTTAGTTCCAGGAGTAATAGCAGTTTTATTCCATTCTTTTTTCTCTCCAATAATATTATTCATAATCTTTTTTTCTAACATAGATTTATGTCTTCTAGTTCGTTGTTGTTCTAACTTGGCGACAGGAGCTACACCGTCAAAAGCAATCAAAACTTTTTTGTTAGGTTTTACATCATTAATATAACTTTTTAGATTTATACATACCATATCAATTAAGTCTTTTTCAAAAGCATCATCATTTTTGTATTTATCATAATCTTTGGATAAAATTCTTAATGCATCATAAATTATAGAATTACTATCAAAATACAAATTATTTATTTGTTTTTTGAAGCCAGCTAATTTTAATATCATTTCTTTATGATTTCTTATCAAGTAAGCAAAATAACTTGGTACACCCATATCTAATAAAATAAACAACAACTATTTAAATCATATTCCATAATTATTGTAAATGATATTTATATCACCACCATTCGGTAATTATATACATTTGCCCAATACTATACCAATAAGAGGTAGTTTTACACTAAATGAAAGACCTGGTAAATGGAGTCAAATATTTAAAACATTACGATATATACCTTCCGTAGGATGGGTGAATAAAATAGGATTAAGAAATCCTGGTATTGATTATGCTATAAAAACTTATAAAAAAGGGGAAATAATAAGTATTGCTATAATGGAAGAAAAAGAGATAAAACCTATATTAGATAAAATACCTGAATATATGGATATTGAATTAAATGTTAGTTGTCCTAATACAGAAAATCATATGGTGAATGAGGGTTTGAAACCATTTTTAAATAATAAACGAGAATGGTGTATAATAAAGTTATCTCCTACAGAAAGTTATCGTAATATAAATAAATTTTATGAAACAGGATTTCGTCAATTTCACGCATCTAATACTTTCCCAAGCAAAAAAGGTGGTATTTCTGGAAAAATATTAAAACCATATACATCATCTATTATTGCATATTTAAAAAATAATTTTGATGATTGTGTTATTATAGCTGGTGGAGGTATTTATGATATTGACACGCTAAAAGAATATAAAAAATTAGGAGCACATCATTTTTCTATAAGCTCTATATTTTTTCACCCAATTAAAACATTTTCATTTTTTAATAGCATATATTTTTAATAATCGTTATTTTTATACAAGAAACTTTAGAAATAATAATAAAATCGTTATATATATAATATGGTAGAAATGAAAAATAAAAAAATAAAAACTTCTTTGAAAAAAAAGCAAAAAAAATCATCATCTAGAACATTATGTTTAAAAAAAACAAAAATGTATCAAAATCTTATTCAGGATACCATTTTATATGTTCAAAAATATAAAACATTAGATGTGCTTGATGCTGGAGAATTGAATATTTGTATACAGAGTTTGGAAAAATTATATGAACAAACAAATGAAATTGTTACCATTTTATCAGGTAAAAAAAGTTTAATAGATTTTAATAATATTATTGAAAGACTTCAAAGTATTAATAATGATTTATCTGTAAATTTCCGTTTATATGGCACTAAAAATATTGACGATGTTTTAAATATTTGCTTTGGAACTGAATATATTACCGAAAATATTGTAGAAGCAAATAGAGATCTTTTTGAAGTGATTAAAAAATATACACATCCAATTAATTATAAAATATTAGATTGGAAAGAAAATACTTCTATTAAAAATAAAAAAGAAACAAAAAAGAAATTAGCAAAAAATAGAATTATTGAAGATTTTATGCTAGTAGAAACAGCTGTAACTATGGATTGTTTTGATTTAGCTAGAACAACAAAAAAATTTCAAACAAAGGTATATGGTATTAAAATTTGTTTTCAAAATCCTCAAAAAAGAAAAACAATGATTATTTCAGCAATTACAGATGATATGGTTATTAATTGTATGAATTTACAATATTTGGCAAATAAATTAAATATATTAAGTAAAAATAAACCAACAGATCCTGTTTTTATAATTTCTGATTTTTCTAGATTTTGTGAAGCATTAACATTAAAAGAACTACTCGTATATAGTTGTCAAGAATTGTATCAAAGATATATGGGATATGTAAATCAAGCAAACTTAATTAAAAAAAAAACAATTTCTCAAATTGTTAAAGAGTTTATATCAAATGATTTGTTTGCACAAAGAAAAACATTAATACAACTTTTAATGAAAGATAGTGACCCTGAATTTCAATATCTTGCTTATTTATTATATGATTTATTATCTAACGAAAGTAATGGAACATTTGATACGATCGAACAAACTGTTCTTTTTGATAGTTTACCGTGGGCAATTAAAAAATTCTTTAGAGACGCTATGAAAACAACAATAAAATATACAAAAAATCTTTCTAATTTTGACACAAATAAAATACCCATTGAACAGCAAATTTGTTTAATGAAAGCAAGTGATTCAGTAAAAGAAAAAGCTATGTTGAAATTAAAAGAAGTTAAAGCTAAATCTGAAGATTCTGGTTCAAAAGCTAGACAATATCTTGATGGATTATTAAAAATACCATTTGGAATATTTAAAAAGGAAAAAATTCTTACTATAATGGATGATATTAATTTAAATTTTAAAAATTTAATAAAAGATTTGAAAGATAAAGATAGTAATTTAAATATTCCTGAAAAAAATAAATATTCTTCCATTGAAATAGAAAAATACTCGCAATATTTAAAAGAAGATTATGTTATTGATAGTAAAAAAAAGGTGGTACATTCATTAATAAAAAAATTAACAAATGGAAAAAGAGATACATTAATATCAAATATATGCTTTATTAATAGCATTGTTAAAAAAAATAATCTTAAAAAGTTAAAAATATGTCATTCAGGAAAGAAAAATGATTATATGAGGCAACATATAAAAGAATTTTTACTTAATATTGATAATTATCCTGTTTTATTAAATGAATTTATAAAAAGATTTCCTGAAGAATTTGTTATTTCACAAAATACAGATATTGTAACCGAACTTGATAATATACAAGATAAATGGACTGTTGTAAATGATAATATGTCTAATATTAGAAATATATTGAATAAATCTATTTATGGTCATGATAAAGCAAAAAGACAAATAGAAAGAGTTATTGGACAATGGATTACAGGTAAGCAAAGTGGTTATTGTTTTGGATTTGAAGGACCTCCTGGTGTTGGTAAAACTTCTTTAGCTAGAAAAGGTCTTGCGTATTGCTTAAAAGACGATGATGGAACAGACAGACCTTTTTCTTTTATTGCTTTGGGGGGTTCAAGTAATGGAAGCACACTATCAGGACACAACTATACATATGTAGGATCTACCTGGGGTAGAATTGTTGATATATTGATGGAAAGTAAATGTATGAATCCTATAATATTTATAGATGAATTGGACAAAGTAAGTAAAACTGAAAATGGAAAAGAAATTATAGGTATTCTTACTCATTTAATAGACCCTACACAAAATGAAAGTTTTCAGGATAAGTATTTTAGCGGCATAGATTTAGATATGAGTAATGCTCTTTTTATATTTTCTTACAATGATGTTAGTGTTATTGATAAAATTTTATTAGATAGAATACATAGAGTAAAATTTGATAATTTGACTTTATATGATAAATTAGAAATTACAAATAATTATATTTTACCTGAATTGTATGAAAAAGTAGGATTAGAAGATGTTTTACATTTTGACAATAAAGTTTTAAAATTTATTATTGATACATATACTTATGAATCTGGGGTAAGGAAACTAAAAGAAATACTTTTTGAAATTATAAGTGAAATTAATTTGGAAATTTTGAATCACAATAAAAAAGGAGAATTACCCATAAATATTACTATTGATGATATCAAGACTAAATATTTAAAAGATAAATATGAAACACGACACAAAAAAATACACCAAGAAGCAAGTATAGGTATTATGAATGGTCTTTGGGCAAATAGTTTGGGAATGGGTGGTATTATTCCTATAGAGTGTTTTTATTTACCATCTAATAATTTTATGGACTTAAAGCTTACTGGATTACAAGGAGATGTAATGAAAGAAAGTATGAATGTCGCTAAAACTCTCGCCTGGAAACTTACGGACAAAAAACAAAAAGAAAAATTAGCAAAAAGTTTTAAAAAAACAAAATTACAAGGAATACATATACATTGTCCAGAAGGAGCTACACCCAAAGACGGACCTTCGGCTGGAACTGCTATTACTGTTGCCATATATAGTTTGTTAAATGATAAAAAAATTAAAAAAGATGTCGCTATAACAGGTGAAATAAATTTACAGGGTAAGGTATCTGCCATTGGAGGCTTAGAACTTAAAATTTTAGGAGGAATTAAAGCTGGCGTTAAAACATTTATTTATCCCGAGGAAAATCAAAAAGATTATAAAAAATTTGTTGAAAAATATCAAGATAAAGACATATATGACGATAATATATCCTTTATTCCTACCGATAATATTAAAAATGTTCTAGAAATAGTATTTGTATAATTTTAATATAATAATATATTATATTAAATATGGCATTAACATTAAATGTTCAAAATATATTACAATTCTATACAGTTTTATCTCCTATATTTATCTCTGTTTTCCTTTTATTACAATCTGTTATGAAAGGCGATTTAAAGGGGATTGTTTGGATAATTGGTGCCTTTCTTGCGTGGATGGTAGGTATGGCTTTCAAATCAATATTTGCTTCACAGGACCAGGCACGACGCGCGGCAGGAAAACCTACGAAACACGTAAGAAAATCATTCGTTGACCGAATGAACTTTATGGGTGATACTAGCCAAGGTTCAGGAGTTCCTGATTATTGTTCCGTTTTCCAGGGCCCTTTCGAACACCAATTTATACATACTATCAAATTACCATCATTAAACGCGCTTTTTCACGCATTTACCATCAGTTATATTGCTATGGGTGTAGGTAGTAGCTCTAAACCTTCAAACGAAGGAATTATATTTTTAATTATTCTAGGAATTTTAGCTTTAATTAATGGATTTTATCGTAAACTATATGATTGTGATGGTTATATGGATCTTTTTGTTGGAGCTGTATTAGGAACTGGTTTAGGGGTAGCTTGGTTCTTTGCTATTAAAGGTATTAATCCTACTTGGACATATTATGGCGAAGAAGATTTAAAAGGTAAATGCGTTTTGGGAAAACAAAAATTTAAATGCACATACGATTAATTAAATTTTGTTCTTACTATATTTACAAATTCATAGTATTCTTTTTTTACTGCATTTTTAATCCAATCGCTAAATGTTCTAGTTCCTATATACGAATGAAAAAATCTTTCTTCAAATAAATTTAAAATATTAATGATATTTGCCTTTTTATATTTCTCTAATATTGAGATATCTTCGGCCTTTTTACCTATTCTAATATTTACTGAATTATGAAAATTAAATAAAACTAACTTTAATTTTTCTTTTGTATTTATTTGATTTGAAGCTATTTTATTAACATACGCATTAGCATGAGCTTGACAAAAAGGACAAGGTAGCGTAGAACAAATTTTTTTTATAAAATTCCAAATATATTGATAATTATTATTGTAATAATTATTATTAATTCTTACCGATATTGTATGAAAAAATAACCAAACAGCACTACCCCAATATGATTTTGTGCTCTGATTTACATTTCTTGATTGAACTATGTTTATTTTAGGAGCAAATTTTTTTTTATTTATTGATTTATTTTTAAGAATTGGTCTATTATATGATTTTTTTTTACTCCAGATTGTTCCTAAATTCATTGACATTATATAAATCATATAAAGAGAAAAAAATAACTAATTTATATGCAAAATCCTCAAGATGATATAAATGTAAATGTTGATTTCCAAAATGAATTATTTCAACTATTATCAGAAGATTTTTCTTATGATGATAACCTTTGTTTAATTTCAAACTTACCATTGGAAAATAACCATATTACCTTATATTGTGGACATAAATTTAACTATGCTCCAATATATAATGAAATCAAATATCAGAAATTACAATATCATAATTTAGAAACTCAAAAATTAACACATAGTGAAATTAAATGTCCTTACTGTAGAACTATACAAAAAGGGTTATTACCTTGTAGAAATAATTTTGAAAATATAAAAGGTGTTAATTGGCCTAAAAAAAATCAATATAAAGCAAATATTTGTGGATATACATTTTTATCTGGTAAAAGAAAAGGAGAAGAATGTGGAAAAAAATGTTTTGATAAATATTGCGAAGGTCATACTAAGATCATTGAGTCACGAAAAGCTAAAAAGGCACTAAAAGAAAAGAAAATAAAAAAAGAATTAGAAAAAGAAGAGGAAGTAGGAATACCTACCTGTCAATATGTTTATAAAAGAGGTAAAAATAAAGGTAAGCAATGTATGTGCAAAAAACCTTTCCCATCCACACATGATGTTATGCAGTTTCCTTGGTATTGTAAGTCACACTATAAACATTTTAAACACAAAACACCAGAGACATTAATAGAACAAAACTTTATTATTCAGGTTTAAATTTAACAAATACACAATAAATTATTTTTATTAATTACTTAAAAAATTTATAAGTATTTAATATAATGAGCAGTCAAGAAGATTTACTTAATAATGTCAAAACATGGTTAGATATTGATAATCAAATAAGAACTTTACAAAAGGAGATAAGAGATAGGCGAAAATTAAAGAAAGAACTAACTAACAATTTAGTAGGTATTATGAAAACACAAGATATAGATGCTTTAAATGTACCTGATGGACAGCTTATTTATAATAAAACAAAAACAAAGGCACCATTAAGCAAAAAACATTTACTGCTTTCTTTATCAACATATTTTAAAAATGACCAAAGAATGGTTGATGAACTCTCAAAATATATAATGGAATCACGACAAGAAAAAGAAAAAGAAAACATTAAAAGAAAAATTAAAAAATAAATACTAAATATATATAAATGGAAAAAACAAAAATAAAATTACAAAATATAAGTTCAAAAGAAGAAAAAAATGCTTTCAATACTAGACAAAAAAAATATTTACCTGATAATTATTATACATATGATATTCACAGACATCTGAAAACTGATTTTCATAATTTATCTCCAAAAAAAAATACACATATAAATATTTGCTGTTTTAAAATAATAGAAAGCAGACCCAATAAAATTATACAACATCCATTTTTACAATATTTATTATATAAATATCCAAAAAATACAAAAAAGGCAGGAAATATATGTGTTTTCCCTTTTGAAATGTATAAATCTGGTTCTGTTTTAGATACTACAAAAAAAATGATAAAAACATTATTTGATAAACCATACTCACCTGAAGGTTATATTGAGAATAAAAACGGTATATTTATATTTTATAATATAGAATTTAAAAGTGTTCTTATTTTACCTGAAATATTAAATGATAACAAACCACATTATGTATGGTGTCTTATTGATGAAATTTGCAATCAAAAAAAATATATTACATTTAATATTCATAAATCCGTGACCAATTTATTTTTACATAATCCAAAACTTATTTATTTGAAGAATAAAAATAAAATATGTATAGATATTCCTTCTGTAGCTTATATTGGAGAATCACAAGAATTATTAAATTACATAGCAACTATGGGTATTAAATCAAGTGCTATTAGATTGTTTGGTCCATACTATTATTTCCATACATTTGAGAAAGCTACACGCTACGCTGGTTGGACTTCTAATTATGAAAAAAGAGAAATATTTAATAATTTTATAACCGATGAAAATGGAAAATATGTTCAAGGTGGTGTTGTTAGATTTGCTATATTTTTAGGAAATTATAGAGTTGTTTTAGATAGAAAAACAGATCCTATTATACCTTATGTTAATCTTTTGGAAGAAGTAAATAAACCAACGAAAAAAATAATTAATAAACTAAATAAAGGAAAAGGAAAATGGGCAAATGTATATGATGGTATTATTGTTTCTAATTTTGAAAATAAAAAAAGAAATGGATTTTTTGTTTCAAAGACAGACTATATTTTAAAAAAATTTAATTCATTTACTTCATTATCTATACATTTAATAGATAACAATACACTTGGACCTTTTTGGAATATACAGTCAGTTGATTACAATATAAAATAATATAATCATTATATATCTATGAATAAATATATGATGATTTTGGCTTTATTTTTAGCTATAAACGGGTTTTTTTCCATAACATCCTTTTTATTTCCAAGTATGCCCGCAGATAAAATTTTACCTGTGCAATTATGGATTAATGCTTTGTTATTATTCGCATTATTTCTACCAAATACAGTTGCTCCATTTTTAATAAACCTTTAAGTTCCGATTTATTACTATTATAAAATTGATTTCAATATTATATCTTATAATATAATTAAATCATGGAGAAACGCATTAATCAAAAAACAAGAACATATCTTCAACAATTCAAAAATGACATTAAAGATCAACTTAGTAATAAATGTATACCCGTTGATGATATAAATTCATTATTACAATTTGTATACGATTACCAACCACTTGAATTTGAAAAAACTGATTTCCAGAAAAGAAAAAGAGTTAAAAATGTTGTTCCCTTTTATGAAAGATGTTGTGCACTACGCGCCAATAACGAACAATGCACTAGACGTAAAAAAGGAAGTGATAAGTTTTGTGGGACACATATTAAAGGAACTCCGCATGGTGAAATCAATCAAGAACAAACAAAACCAACCCATACAAAGAAAACAGTATGGGCTCAAGATATTAAAGGTATTATTTATTATATTGATGATACAAACAACGTCTATCATCCACAAGATGTTTTAAATAATACTGTTAATCCAAAGATTATCGCAAAATATATTCTTGAAGACGGGGAATATAGTATACCTTCCTTATCCAAAAAATAATTTAATATAATTATTATAAAATTATTTTTCATCTTTTTTCTTTGGTATCGCATCCTTTGGTATATTATTTTTTATACAAGTTGAAATAAATTCTACCGTTGGCTTACAATCATATACAGTTCCTACATATACTCCCGCACCAAAACCCACTAATAATTGCCACATATATTATTACTAAATATTAAATTATATAATCTTATATTATTGTAATATGGAACATATTAACATTTCACGATTTATGTTAAATATATTGTCTAGTTCTCAATTAACATTAACATACTTTATCATAGCAATTGCTATTGTTTTTAATAATACATTTGCCATTTTTTTATTTTTTGCTCAAATTGTTAAAACTTTCATATTATTTTATCCAAAAAAAATATTTAAAGGTTCAAGTCTTGGTAATCGTCCGAAGGGCGCGTATGATTGTAATTTATTTAATTGTGGTGGAAAACCCCACACAGGGGGGATAATAAGTGGTCATATGACATCTATAACTATGTTATTTACATCATTATTATTATCAATGAATGTAGCAGGTATATTTAACAAAAAATTATTAATGTTAGGTTCATTTATAATTGTAACTACTGGTATTTCAAGATTTTTAACCAAATGTCATACACTATTTCAAATCGTTTTGGGTTGTTTTACAGGTATTATTCTTGGATTTGTATCATTTAAGATACAAAGTTTAATAACAAATAATAGATTTAATAAGGATAAAAATAAGGTATTAAATATATTTAAATTAATATAATTGTCTAAAAAATTATAATTATATTAAAGTAATAGCGCCCACAATCCCGTCAATAATGCTAACGCAGTTCCTACATGCCATACTGCGTGTAATTGATAATCTTTAACTAAATCGCAAAATAATTGATCACACAACCAACAAATAGTTGATAATACTAATATAATTGAATATGCTTTTATCAAATAATAAACTTCACGCGAGCATTCATCGTAATTTTTTCTTGATATTGAATAAGTATATATTTGTAAAAACAAAAATACTATAAAAAAATAAGAAAAATCTTCAAATAAAAAATAAGGAAAAATTAGAAAAACAAGAAATAATTCACTCGTTCTAATACCAAATCTCATTTCTCTTAATTCTTGTATTATATAAAAACTTAATATTAACATAGATATTTCATCTAACCATTGCCCATAAAATCTCAAGGTACTATGTAATAAAGCTGTTCCTATTCCTAATAAAATTATTATTTTACTTAATTTTTTTAATCTTGTCTTATAAAATAATAATCCTACTATCACATATGATAAAGCGGACATTGTATTGTAATATTCCGCTATATAATTACTTACAACATACTTATCTTCACAAAAACTCACGCTTACATCTGGCGTGCCCCAAAACATTGTATATTAATAATTTTTAAATTTCTAAGTTAATTTCATATATTTTAAAATTATTTAGCATATTTATTCGTCATAACCATTTAAAATAAAAAAAATAAAGAATATATAAATGAGTGAAAAAGGAACGCCGCGGATAAATATACCTAATACACCCAACGCTAAAAATAAAGAAAAAGAAAAATCCGGTATACCAATATGGCATCAACAACAAGAACTTATACTTAAAAGATGGTCTGAAATAGGTTCTAGTTATAGATATTTACACGATAAATCTTTTAAGAAATTTAATAAACAAAATATGTGGTTTGCTTTACCTGTTATTGTTATTTCAACTGTTACAGGGACTGCTAATTTCGCACAAGGATCATTTCCAGAAGCTTGGAAAGAATTTGTTCCTCTTGGTATTGGATTTTTAAATCTTTCAGCAGGATTAATCACCACTGTCAGTCAATTCTTGAGAGTATCAGAATTATTAGAAGGACATAGAGCCGCTAGTCTGGCATATTCCAAATTTGCAAGAAATATTAGCGTTGAACTTAGTCTTCCTGTAAAGGAAAGAACGGATGATGGATCTATTTTTATTACAAATTGTAGAGTTGAACTTGACAGATTAATAGAACAAAGTCCTGATATTCCAGAAGATATTATTGCTTCTTTTGTAAAAAGATTTCCAGAACCTGGTGTAGATGGTAGTGGTAATCCTACAAATGAATATGATTTCTTTAGACCAGAAATTCTTGATATTAGACCTATTAAAATTTATAGAGATAAAGAAGCTGAAATTAAAAGAAAAGCACAACTCGCAAGAGAAGCCGCAAAGAAAGAAGCATTAGAAGAATCTAAAAGATTAGAAAAAGCTTTGAAAGATAAAGAAAATGAACGCCTTAAAATTATTGAAGAAACTAGAAAAGAGTTTGAAAAAGCACAGAAAAAACAAAATAAAGAAGTTAAGAAAATGTTTGAACTTGCTCAAAAACAAACTCAGGCTGAAATTGTTAAAAATAAATTTAGTGTTACAAATATAGAAGAAACTATGAGCGATTTGTTAGGTTCTCTAAGTCAAGCACAAACAGTTGTTGATGATTATACAGATAGCGATGATAGTGATAATACACCTGGTCCATCTCCAAAAAATGCTATTACTAAAACACCAATTACAGATGATACAGAACAAAAAGAAACTCAAGAAACTCAAGAAACTCAAGAAACTCAAGAAGAAGTAGAACCAACAATTGTCAACAATATTGAAATCGTAATTGATGATATATCAGGAAATTAAAGATTTTTCCATAAATTATAAGACCATATCAACCCCATAAAATATACAGGTAATGCTATAAATGCAGGGGTTTTATTTTCCGCATTTTTCAAAACATCATAACTATAGTATGATAATATTGGTAATCTAATAAAAGCATAAATATAAAATTGTAAACTTTTCAACAATTTTATTTTTTTCGTATCTTTACTTTTCTTAAGGTAATAATATACAAAATAACTTGGAATATTTGATAATTCTGCCCAAAACATAATTTGTCCTGCTTTATATATTTCTGGATTTTGATGTATATAATATGTTGTTGCAAAATGATGATATATATACATTGAACTCAATGGTTGTTTTAAATATTTTGCTGTATGATATGTGTCGTATAAAAAATAACCAGTACTAAATTTTTTTAAAAAATAGTAAGTATTCTTATCTCCAGATATTAAATATGATAACGCAAATAGTGAACTTCCACATGCGTGAAACAAAGCTGTAAAGTTATTTGCAAGATTTCTCTCCATTTTTAAATTTAAATAGTTGTGAACAAAATTAAATCCCGTCCATGAAGCACAACTATCCATTATACTCATAGGATTTATATATTTTACCATTTCTAAGGCCGACATCTATAATCATATACTTATTTTATACTTAAATTGTTTAAAATTGAAATATAACATACACATTTGACCATATATAAATATATGAGTATACAAGACATCTTGACTATGAACAAAACCAAATTAAGGTACAGAACCTGTTTCAGCAGTATTAGCCACTGTGGTTATAAATTAGATATTTTGAAAAGTGCTGTGCAAAAATATCTAAGGAGGAGAGAATTTGATAAAATGGTATGGTGTGTTGCGGAAATTTATTTATTTGAAGTATTTAAAAACACCGAAACCGATATTAGAGCTACCAAGGGTATTATTAGTAACCTATTAAATAGGTTAATTATTATGTTAGATGAGGAAATGTTATTTGTAGAATGTGAAAGGTATTTATTGATAAGAAAATATATAGAAGAATTTGAGCATAAAAATCGCGGAGATTTTATGTGTTTGTATAAGATATGTAAAATTTTATGTGAAAGTAGAATGATTAGAAGAGGTAGTGATATTAGAGGATATTGGGATCCAAAAAGACGCAAGATTGAAGGTATTTATGATGAGAATACCACTGATGAAGGATATTTTATATTATTTAAGGATGAATTTGAAAAGAAAAATAACAAGTGTTTTATGTGGATGTTTAAGATATTTAATGGTAAAAGAGAGGGCCAAGTTAAAAGATATAGAAGAAAAGAAAACATATATATGATTTGGGAGTATTTGTTTGAAAGAAAGAATATTAAAGAAAACAGTATTTTGCGGAAATGTTTGGAATATAGATTAAAAGAGTTTCATAAGAAAAATAGGAGTGAAAGATTTATATTCTTAACTGCTGCTATTGATATTGCTATGTATATGGATAGTTCAAATTTTAATGGAGAAGGAAAGTTATTTGGAAAAAAAGAGGAGAAAATTGGAATTATGAAAAATGAATTAGATGATAGGTTAAATGAAGAGGAAATTATTAAAAGTGTATTTAATGGTTATAAAAAAATGAAAATTGATGACTATGCTATTGATATGCATACAAGTGCTGGTAGAAAAATGGGTAAAAATAAAGTGGATTTTATTGCTAGTGGTGCTGTAATTGTAGATGAAGATAAAGAGTATTTTGTAAAAGAATGGAGGGATTGTTACAATAAAGCAAAAATTGCCAGTTTCGCAGCAGCAGTTGAACTAAGAAAGAAAAAAGCCGAAAAAAAGTTAAAAAAAGAAAGCAAAGTAGAAAAAGTAGAAGTTAAAAAAACTCGTGCGGAAATTCGTAGTGAAAAGTATAAAAGAATTAAAAAAATGAGAGGAAAGCCTAATTTTGATGATCTTGAAAAAAATTTAAAGTATATATCTGGAATTGATGAAAGTAAAATTATATTATGTAGTGATACGACTTGTGGAAATAAAGTTATGTGTTTTGAATATGAGGGAAAAATTTGCAAAGAATCTAGAAAAAGTATGTTTTATAATAGAGATTATTGCGTGGTAGATGAATGTAAAGAATTATTTGGATTAAAAAAAATAGGTATGGAAAGAGTTTTATCGGATTTTAGAATTGAAAAAATAGATAAAAGTAAAAAAGAATGGAAAAATAATTGGCATAAAGTAATGATTGAAAAAGATGAAGAAAAAGTTGTTTATTGTGTGATGAATAAAATAACTAACTGCACGTGGAAAGTTCCTATGGAAATTGGAAAAATTAAACACTCATTAGTTTATGGAGTGGAAAATGGTGGAAATATAGGACAGAATAGAACCTTGTTTAAAGAATTTGTAAAAATTGGAGTGTATCGTGGTATATTTAGATGTAGTGATTTTAATTGTAGAAATGTATTAGTTGGATTAGAAAATCAGTTTTCAAAACAGTATTTGGTAAGTATAGATGAAGGAGATATAGGTAAAAGATTAGATATTTTGGGAGGAAGAGAAAGATGGATAATTGAAGGGTTAAATGCGGATAAGACTATTATTAATGAAATTTTAGGGGAATTATCTAATCAAGCAAGTATTATAATGTGTTTGGAAAAAATGGAAAAATATAAATTTGGACAAGAACTTCGGGATGAAGTAGAAAATAATTGGAAAAATTTGCGAAAAGATTTGGAAGCAGAAGGAGTTTTGTTTGAATAAATATATAATCTAAAAAATTTTTTTAAACTACTTAAACAAAGTTTAATTAGAATATTATAAATGACTACTTCTAGTTATCGCGTTTCTGCTGTATTTACCTTAAAGGACACCGAGTCCAAAGACAAGTTTGTTACTTTCTGTAATGGAGATAATGGACTTAGTATCACCAGGGCATGGAAAGGATGTAAATCTCTTACTATGTATGAGTCTAGAGAAAATAATAACCAAATTGTAATTTGGCAAGAATGGGATAGTAAAGAGGATCAGGAAAGTTATATCAAACATCGTCATGAGGATGGAAGTTTTGATTTTCTAGGTGAACTTGTTGCTTGTCCTCCCGTAATTACACCTATCAGAGATATGATAATGAAAACTGACGAGGAAAAGATTAAATCTATTGTTGAGGATATGTGTCATAAAGACCATTCTCTTGGTATGAAACATATGGGCGATGATTGTGTTTTTATCCGCCCTACTGGAAATCCATTAACCAAATCTGCTTGGAATGAGATGATGAATAATCCGAATGTTAGTGTAGAAGATAGTCATCTTGTTGCTGTTAATAAACTACAGGTTTGTGGTGATATGGCTTTTGTTTGTTATACCGCACATAATAAGTTTAATTTTATGGGGCAGGCTAACGATGATATTGCTGTTTTCACTAGTGTTTTACAAAGAGTTGGTGGAGATTGGGTTGTTGTTCACGGACAGCGTTCGTCTGGACGCAGCCCAAGCGACGAAGCACCTAAGTTTTAAATAAAAATTTAATATTTAATTTAATAAATTTTTATTCATCCTGGTCTTTCTTAGCATCTTCATATTCATCTTTCCAGAATGTTGGCCAAGCCTTTTCTGTTTTTTCAATTTTTACATTTTTTTCTTCCTTTAAAGCTTCATTCAACTGAACATCCTCTGTTTCATCTACTTCATTGTACATAGATTGTTCTGTATTGCTATTAGACCATAAACTTGACCACCAAGGCTTTGTTACTTCTTCTGTTAAATTTGAAACATCGTCAGCCAAATTTGAAATATCTTCATTTTTATTATATACAGAATATCCTAAATATGCTAAAGCTGTTCCAACAGCTCCTACTCCTACTGCTACCGCTACTGCCTGTTTATTTTCCATTATAATAATAATTTATATTTTATTATAATGTTAAAAAACGCGAATTATTTTCTTCGTGTTCGCTTTTTTCTTCGTCTTTTTCTTTTCTTTGTTTTTTTGAAATATTTTCTTTTTCTTCTGGTGTTCCCTTTCTTTTTTTTATGGCGTCTAGTCCCCCTAATACTTTTCCGTCCTCCACCCCCATCTACATTCTCCATATCATTATCATCATCCTCATCCTCTTCTAGTTCTGGTAAACTACCGTAACCGTCGTCGGAATCGCCACCTCCGCCTTCTTCCCCATCTTGACTCTCAACTAATTGTTGAAAATACTCATGTCCTGATTTTAGTAATTGGTATTGTTCGGGAGCATCCTCTATTTCTGATGCTGCTTTTAACACGACTTGCACCGAACTGCGACATTTTAATTCACATAGTATAAATTTACTTTTACCCTTGTGATTACACAGAGTATGAAAATCTTGCATACTATCGTTATTCATACCCGTTGGTGCTTTTCCCATTAAACCATTCACTTTATATTCTTCTGAGAGTTCAACTATGTCGTCCTTGTTTAAACTAAACCCACAATCCACTACAGTTAATATTACTGGTTTGCCTATCATCTTGTCCTTTAATATACCCTTTAAATCATCAGTAATCTTCATTTCATCCAAATCCTCTAATTTAGCCTGCATTTGGTCACCTCTAGATATGCATTTACTTCTACCACTAATTGAATCCAAACAAATACACCCTGTTTCAAATGCTAAATTCAAATCATCATCTTCTTCCGAAAACGGTTCCCTTACTCTTTCTTCATCAAGGTTTTCCCAGAAAAACTTTTCTTTCGTTCTCACCCTATTTAAAGATACTGTTCTCGAATTGGGGTCGTTATTTTTTTTTAACAACTTTCCATCTTGTACTCTATGACGCAACTTTGTATACATACATCTTTCTATATGAATTCTCTCCGGGGTTGAGAGACCCTCTTGTTGTATGTTAGCTAATTTATCTAATAATTTCTCGGTTTTTATCTCTTTCAATAATATTTTCATATATATCTTAATCTCCCCTTCCACGTCTGGGTCTTCTTTATAAAAAATAACAACATCCTCTTTATCTAACTGACAACCACTAACCACTTGAGTCCCTCCCGTTAACCCAAACATCCATTTCTCTAGAACTTTAGTACGGTCTCCAAGTATTCTAATAGCTTTTAATTTGCCATTTTCATCATAGACATTACCCTTTTCTATTACGCATTTATGTAATTGCACCATTGCTGCTTTTCTCAATATATCTTGATTTGCTGTTGTAATACATGAAACTAAAGAATATGTAAAGTTTACCACGGTAGTTCTATCTGGCCGAAAAATAGGTTCCTCTCCATTCATTGTTACCAATGCCGACATTCTTATCATATTGAGGTCTGATTTAATTTGATTTGGGTCCATATACGATAATAGTAATTCATTCTTTGTTAGATGGTATCTTGATGTAAAAAAATCATAAAAATCGTCAACGGTGGTTATGGTCAATTTCCCATCTGGACCAGAAAACAAAAATTTTCCCAGTTTCGCAGTAAATTCCGTTAATCCCATTAGTGCCAATGGCAACCCTGGTTTAATTTCTGTTATAGGAAAAGAACTTATATGTTGCATAAGCATTTGCGTTATGATCTTCTTTCCTTCTTCTGTTGTTGCCTCTGGAAGCCCCCCTGCTACAATTATTTGTACAGCTATAGCGAGAAGATGTTCTAACTCAACTCCTCGCCCCAATCTACCATCACGGGTTATTGGGGCAAGTAAAGAACTCAACCACCCAATTGTTTGTCTCCAATCGTCTGACACATCACCGGGCGATAATTTTGTAATAACTCTTTTCAGTGACTCATAAATATTTTCAGTAAACGCCATATCTATCCCTTCATCGTCATCGCCCAATTTAGTTATTTCCTGTATTTCCTCTAATATATTATATGCCATAATTTTACATAACAAATTGATAAATTCATCCCCACCCCCACTTTTATCAGCAATGGCAATCATTTCTAGCTTAACAGAATCAGGTAAAGATTCAAATTTTAGGATGTCTCTAATTTCTATCGATTCATTACCCACAAGCTTCCCAATTTTAATATTAAGATCATTTAACACATTATTTATCAATGTATATGGAGTTGACCCCTTGGTGGACTTTTGCTTTCTTTTTCTTGTTGCGGAATTATTATCCGATAAAGAACTAGAAGTTGGACTGAATGAAAACATGGAACTTATGTCGTCGTCTTCATCAAACCCGAATACTTCTTTATTAAAGTCCTTTATTAACCTCTTATTGTCCGGTGTGTCTTCAATTGCTCCATAATACAAATCAATTCCTTCTTCACCACAAGTGTCCAATAGGTCTAATATAGGACTACAAAATCCACAGTCTTCGATTCTATTACTTTTCGTATGTGTTACACCCTTACTTCTACATCTCCTTCCATTATATCTTTGTTCAATTATCGTTTTTGTTTGTTTTCTTTTTCCTGATAACGTTAAACACATTGAAACCATAAGTTTTTGGGGTTCTATACCAAGTTCATTATTACATAAATTTTCACAAAGTAAAGGAACATTTCCACCTGTTCTGGTTCGTGCTCTAGCGTCGGTGAAAAAAGATCTTCTCTTTCCAAATGTTCCGAACATTTTTTCTTTTTCATATTCTTCATCTTTTTCTTTTTCTCTTTTGTCTTCAAAATCAATAAGTTCTTTAATACTACGCAATACCTTTTTTTTTTCTTCGTCGGTCGCTTCATTTGCGGCACCACCTTTATCTCCAATTAGATTCCTATAATGCTCGCGTAAACTTTCAAACTCATCCTGTTTTTCAACCAACACAATTTCATCCAAAATTTTATCAAACTGTTCCCATATGTCAATAGGACCCTTTTGGGATTCCGTGGATTTGAGAGGTAGTTTTCTTGTCGTGCTTTTTCTTCGGCTTTTTCCTCTCTGGTTATCTGAAGGCACGGTCCCTATATCATGAATAGCGTAAGCTGCCTTAAAGAGCATAGTGCTTGAACTTACATATTGTTGCTCTCTAGGATCAGCCCTCATAAATAGTGCTACCAATTTTGATTGCGCTTCTGGAGATCCTACCATCTTTTCATTCGCTTTCCTTTGTCCTTTAATTAACGAATATTTCATAGTTTCAACACCACTTGTATATATTATATACTTACACAAGTGGGCAACATACATAATCCCCGCATCTTTTAATTTTTCTGTAACTTCTTCTGCCCCAAAACCAACTTTCTCTAAAAAAAAATCATTAAGCTCTCCAATAATACTCATAATAAAGTTTGACACCCTTCCTCTACTTACTCTGTGTAATAATATAAATAATAAAAAACATTTTTGATCGTCTGACATAGAACCCATTATCCGAGTTGCGCCTTCTTCTTCATAGGCAGTTCTATCTGTTGCTAATAAACCATTCATAACATTTCCCATTGTTTCCATTAATGACGTGATTTGTCCCGCAATTTCCTTAACGCATACAAGGTCTGACGTGATGAAAGAGTCGGTTAAGTCAAAATCCCACCTCGCTGTTTTGCCATCAACAGATGTAATTATTTTTCCATCTATTAAAAAAGAAACTGCACAAATTGTAATTAACTTATTATCTTCAATACCTTTTTTTTTTTCATCGTTATACGAACTTTCAACAGTTTGTGAAAAACCTGGATTTGGTTTCGTAGTTCCTTTCCGGCCCGCGGGGCTCCCTGTTTTTCTGACACGAGCCACCGCCGATGCTTCCGTTGATTTACGTCTTTCGTCTCTTGTCGCAACTGTCATTTGTTGTTGTTGTGAGTCAGTCAGTGAAAAATCTACAACTCGTAAATACCCAAAAACCGTTCTTCTAATACAGGAATCTAAGTTGCCCATTCGGGCTGTAACTTCTTCTAATATTGTCATTATATTAGTGCTAGCGAGGAGAGGAGAATAGGTGTCTGTTTCAAATAAAAGTGTGTTTCCTACATCTTTGCCTTGTATTTCCTCTTTCTCCACACATTTCATAAAAGACCAATATTCTGTTTCGCGTCCGTCATCCCATCTATCCCACATCTCTTGTTCTGTTGGTTGTTGAACCTCAGCAACTGGAGCAACTGGAGCAACTGGAGCAACTGGTTGTTGATCCGTCAACATCAACATTTGTTGTTGGCCTACTGGTGGTTGATTATTATTCATAGCCATATATATATATGTATATAATTCATATTTTAATTAAATCTATCCCTAAATACGAATTATACTGCTTCAGCTTCTTGTGTTTCCTTCTCTTTAATTTGTTTTATAGCAAAGAATCGTAAATATTTTTTTTTCCCTTCTTTTGTGTAACCATTGCTTTTTCTTATAGGATCCATTTTAAAATTATTACTTTTCAGAATTTGTCTGACAAGATTTAATAAGGGCCATTTTTGACTAGCTTCGGCATTTTTTTGTAATGCTGTCAGAGAACCACTGCTGTATAATTTTTTCATTTTTTCAATATCTTCTCTTACCGATTCATATTTTTCATTGGATAATAATAAATCTCGGGGTATTAACATTCCATCAAGTTGTGAAAAATCATCAAAAACGATTGAACATTTATTTAAAAAATCTTTGATTATTTGTTCATTAATAGACATTTAAAAATAAGTATTGTAAAATCTTTAAATTATTATCATGGAAAGTACTTAAAAAAAGGCACGACACTTTTTTCTATATAAACTTTCCCCATATATTGTGTTTTGGACATTTCAGAAATGTCCAAAATGCAAATTTTCATAAAAGTTTTTTCTGAAAAAAGGTGCAAATATTGCGGAACAGCATCTTGTAGGTATTTTGTGATAACCGATAAAATATTTTGTTACTGAGACTTTTTTTATATATTTTTAAAACTATTTAGGCGGATTTTTTTGTTATCATATATAAAATGAAAAATGATAACGAAAAATCCGTAAAAATCCGCAAAAAATTTTACTGTAAAAGTTGTGACTATGCTACGAGTGATAAAAAGGATTGGAATAAACATATTTTGACACGCAAACATAAAAAATCCGCAAAAACGGACAAAATAAAGCAAACTGTTGAATTTGTCTGTAAATTCTGTAAAAAAGGATACAAATATAGAAGTGGATTATGTAGGCATAAAAAGAAATGTAAAATGAACCCCAAAAATTTTTGTGGTAAAATTGGTAATGTTACCCAAAAGTTACCATCAGAGAAGTACTTAAAAAAAGGCACGACACTTTTTGAGAAAACCGAAAAAGTAGATGATGAAATATCATTAAAGGACATCTTAATGCAGCAATTACAACAACAAAATGAAACAATTGAGCTATTAAAACAATCAATTGAGACAAATACTAAGATGATGCCCAAAATTGGCAATAATAACAACAATACTATTTCTATAAATTTATTCTTAAATGAACAATGTAAAAATGCGATGAACTTAACTGATTTTATAAATCAAGTCCAGGTTTCGTTAGAAGATTTGCAGTACTCTAAAAATAATGGTTTCGTAGAAGGTGTAACAAATATATTTGCCAAACAATTAAAGGATTTAAAACCAACAGAACGTCCAATTCATTGTAGTGATAAAAAGCGATTACAATTCTATGTTAAAGAAGATAATAAATGGTCAAAGGATTCAAATAATGAAAAGATAGACGAGACAATATATAATATAAAAATGAAACAAACATCTAAGCTAACAGAATGGGAAAAACTTCATCCAAATTATGTACAAGATCCCAAACTATTAAATGAATGGCAACAAATATTGAATAGTATGACAGAAGAAACAGGACAAAGAGATAAGGTAAAAGAAAAATTAAAAAGAAATATAGCAGAACATATTCAAATAAAAAAAGCATTAATAGATGTTACTGAAAATTAAAAAATCTGTGTTATTTAGTAAAATAAATAATAATAACTATTTATTTTATATGGATGCGTCTAAAAATAATATAAGTATAAAAATAGTTGATAAAAGTTTGGAATTAATAGATATTTCAAACATTTCACATCATATCAAAAAGAAAATTAAAATAAGTCCTACAGCTTCAAAAATGTTAAAATTAGATACTCTAGATCCTTTGAATATGTCAGATGACGAAAGTGAGATAGAAGAAACTTATAAAATGACAGGCACATATAAAAAAATATCATATACAAATGTTAGGGATAGCATTAATAATTTATATTATGATGAAAGCGAGTATTATTCATCTGCTATGGATATTTTAGCAAGTTATGTGCGAGGACAAAAATTAATTTATATGGAATCAAAATATTATAGAAATCAACAATTAAATTGGTTAATGATGCCTGCGATGGCATTATCGTCGTTAGCAACAGTTTCTTCTACAGGGGTAGATAATGTGTCCTGGGGGGCAATAGCTATAGCAGGTATAAATGCGTGTATATCTTTTTTACTAGCAATAGTTAGTTATATGAAATTAGATGCTCAAGCAGAAGCACATAAAATTTCAGCCCATCAATATGATAAATTACAATCGGTATGTGAGTTTTCATCGGGATATTATCTTATGTTTGCCGCGACTCGCAGTAACTGTCAAACAAAAGAAACATCAGAGGATCTAGATTTAAAAGAAAAAATTAGAGATATAGAAACAAAAATCAAGGAAATTAAAGAAACAAACCAATTTATAGTTCCTCGTAAAATAAGATATACTTATACTAATATTTATAATATTAATGTTTTTTCTATTATCAAAAAGATAGAAAATTGTAGAAAAGATTATCTTACTAGGATGAGAGATATAACAAATAAAATAGGATATTTAAAACAAGATAACACTATGATGAAATGTGAAAAAGCAAGAAAAATCAAAAAAGCATATAAAAAAAAGAAAAGAATATTAACAACTATTTTATTACTTAAATCTGCTTTTTCAATAATTGATCAAATATTTCAACAAGAAATTTTATTAGCGGAAGATAGAAAAAAAAGAGTAGGGAGCAGTTGTTGTTATACACCACCCAAATCATTACGAGATACAAACGAATTTATATCATTTATAATGGACCCATTTCAACTCTGGAAACCCGATATGGAAATTACAAGCGATGATGAAAATGCTAATGATGATGAAGATGAAGATGAAGATTCTTGTGAAAAAGCACACACAAATCAATGGTTAAAAAGAAAGTCAATTCACGATATGGTATAAGCAAAGTCAAGAGTCAAGAGTCAAGAGTCAAGAGTCAATCGTATTAGTCAATAGTCAAGAGAGGTGGGTAGAAGTCAAATCTATATATATGTATATACTATATCTTAGTTTATCCAAGATTCTGAAAATTGAAGTTTTTTGATTCTGACAAGAACTGAACTACTAAACTAATAACAAACATTATTAACACACAAATAAACAAACAACATACTAATATGTCTACCACTACTACTACTTTCGCTCAAGTTCTTAACGAACGCGCTCTCATAGCTATTCTTACCGAATTCGGTGAACATCTCGGTTCTCAACTCGGTGACGCCTGTAACAGGGATACCTTTCAAATGGCCCTCAACGAGTGTCTCAAACAACTTCCTCAACAGAAGGTCAAGACTCCTAAGGCTAAGGTAGCTAAGGGTCCTAGCAAGATGGCACTTAAAAAGGCCTCTATGTTGGACGAGTTGGCACTTCTCGGTGGCGTTGCTCCAGCGGATGACAGTATCAAGAGCATTCGCAAGGCGGTAAGTGACCGCAAGAAAGAGATTAAGGCTGAAGAAAAAGCCGCCAAGGCTGCGGAGAAAAAGGCAGCCAAGATTGCGGCAGCAGCAGCAAAGAAAGCTTCTAAAAAATCAAGCCCCAAGGGCAAGGATTACACTGCGCGTCGCCTTAATGATGAGGATGGCGAGGCCATTTTGGGCGAGAACGGTAGTGCTTGTCGCGTAAAGATCCATAAGGAGACTCGCGAGGTTCTTAAGGTCAAGGTGGATAACTGGACTACTGAAGCTCATACTCGGTTTGATGCCCTATTTCCGGAAGGAAAAGATGTCAAGAAAGCCAAGATTGTGAAAAAGGTGAACAAAAAAATCAAGAAAAAAATCACCAAAAAGCAGGAGAAGAGTGCTGAAGAAAAAGTCACAATGGAACAACAGGCTCTTATCGCCGCTATGGTAAGCGATGTAGCAGACGAGAAACTTGCTCAAAAGACTATTGCTCCAGTCCCTATTGTCGCACCCGTAGTTGAGGAACAAGTCGTAGTTGAGGAACAAGTCGTAGCTGAGGAACAAGTCGTAGCCGAGAAACCAGCAGTAGTTGCGCCGGCAGCCGCAGCCGCAGTTGAGGAAGAGGAAGAGGAAGAGTTGGAGGAACTAGAGGAGGAAGAACTAGTTGAGGAGGAACTAGAGGAGGAGGAAACCCCCGAGTTTCCAGGAGAGGAGAACATTGAAGAGTTTGAACACGATGACCTAACCAAATATGACGGAGTTGACTTCTATGTAGATGAAGATGCTAATGTTTGGGATGAGAACATGACTTTTGTGGGAAAATTCAACGAGGACGATGATACTCTTAATATGGTTGAGGGATACGAACCGGAGGAGGAGTAAATAAACTCTTAAACAAAAAAAATAAAAACAACTAAAAATCAAAAAAAATAAAAACAACTAAAAATCAAAAAAATAAAAACAACTAAAAATCAAAAATAAAGGCAAACTGTATATAAAAGACCTTTTTTATTGATAAGAATCTATTAAGATTGTAATAATGTATAATACCCTAATTTTATAAAATTTGAATTTTTTTATAAAATATTGAAAAAATCTGAAAATTGAAATTTTTTGTTTCTGACAAGAATCTAATTATTAAAAACATATAACAAGAATTTAAACTCAAAAACTCAAAACTCAAAAACTTACTAAACAATTATGTCTACTTTTACTGTTGACCAAATCCAAGCTGCTATGACTGCCCCAGTTGAGCACCCTACTGGACCTAGGTCTTCCAAGGTTATCGCGGTTGCTCGTATTTCTAGCCCTATCAACGCTGCTAAGGCTGCAAAGGAGCGCAAGCACCGTATGGCAGCTGAAAAGCGGGAAGCCGTCAAACAACGCAAGTTGGACCGCGAGGCCAAGAAAGCACAAAAGGCTGACAAGGATAACAAGCGCAAAACCAAGGTTGTCAAGAAAAAGAAACCAGTCAAGCCTATGACCTCTATCGCAACCGATGCCGCCAAGGCCGCAAAGACTCGTCGCAAGAGCATAGTAGTCAAGAAAAAGGCAGCAGCAGCACAGAGGAAGGCTCACAACGCCTTCAAAAAGGAGCTCAAGACTACTCGCCGCAACCTTATGACAAGCTGGAAGGAGCAAGCAAGGTCACAGAAGGAGGTAGCCCGCGCTGTAGCCTTAATCTTCAATGCCGAGGAGAAGCGAAAGAAGAAGGCAGCCAAGGAAGCCAAGAAGCTAGCTAAGGAGCAAGCAGCAGCGGCTAAGAAGGTAGCCAAACAAGCCAAGACTACGCCTAAGAGAACAAAGCTTACGGACGAACAGAAGAAAGCGAACAAGGCTAAGCGTTCATACGAGACGGAGATGCGTCGGCGCGAAAAATGGGAGCGAGAATTCCAAGCAAAGTTTGAAGGAGTCTACTCGCCTCCAAAAGCCAAGGCTGTCACTCACGACCCAGAAGTTGAAGACGGATTTGTCTGCTAAATGCACTACCGCTAGCCATATACTAGGAGGCTAATAATATCCTAGCTAATATAAAAAGCAAAAAAAACAAAAACAAATAAAAAATAAAAAATCAAAAAATAAATAAAAATATAATAAAAAGGCACACTGTATATATAAGCCCTTTTTTCTTGAATTAATAAATATCAATGGAAATACCTTAAAATTGAAATTTATTGTTTCTGACACGGTTAAACTATACCCCAATAACTCAAGAAATTAAACATAAAACAATTACAAACAATATAAATGGCTTCTCTATCTGAACAAATGACAATTCTCCAAAAACAACAGGCTATTTTGGCTGAGAAAATTAAACAAGAAGAAGAAAGAAAAAGAAAACAGCAGTTAACTCTCCAAACATTACAAAAATTAAATAAACAACAAAATGACGCTATCAAAACATACAAAAGCAAAGACGGTAAGTATAGAGGAAAATTGGAATTGCAACAAACAAACCTGATGACGGCGCCAAGATTTGAAGTTATACTAGAAATATTAAAAAAACAAGACCAGCGTATTATGGAACTGGAGGCTATTATAACTCAACAAGGTCTTTCATCAAATTAAAAATAAAATCAAAAAAAAACAAAGGCAAGTTGTATATATCAGTCCTTTTTATTATGCTTCGTCAAGTCTTGACTTTTTGCTTGACTTTTTGCTTGACTTTTGAGTATGATTCTGCCCTAATGTATTTTGGCTGAAGAACCCTAACAGAAAATTGAATTTATTTTTTTCTGACAGTGTAACCCTATACCTAACACTACAAATACTAACAAACCACTCAACTCTTAAAGAATGTTCACCTCTCCCACCGCCACTCGCGATCAGGCTCTCAAGGCAGCAGCTGCTGCTGAGCGGGCTATGGAACGTCAGACGTGCTGTAAGAGCCAGTTCAAGTTCAAGTGCTTCTCGTGTGGAGAGTTCATCAACCCCGGGGACAAGATCACGAAGTGCACTGCACCCTGTTGGGACGGGATGAGGCTCCGGTTTAGGGGTGCTGACGCCCGGAACGGTCTCACTATGGAGGAGACTGCCTTTTATCTGGCAGAAACCGGAACCCGAACATGGGTCCATATCGGGTGCAACCCTTGCTACTGGGACTCTCTACCAGAAGACAGCAACGAGTATTCTCCACCCGCCCTCCGTTCTGTCTATACAGACTGGGGTGCCAAGATTTCATATGAGTTCGATGAATGGCGCCAACTCACCAATCACTATGATATGGAAGAGTTTCTGGAGAAACACGGGTATCCTCAGGACAAGTGGATGAAAGACCGCATCAACCACGCGGTGACCAGGTTTCAGGCTATCTGGCGAGGATACCTCTACAAAAAGGCGTATCCGTTGGCACTCGAACAAAGAAGAGCCAAGGAGTTGACGATTTGGAGGGAGTTTCTGACATGGTGTGGTAGTTTGCCGCCACAACAGTTCCGGTCTTTCCCCCTCTTCTGTAAGTTGAAAGGGATTCATACGGTGTACAGCGGCATTCAGCTGGGGCGGTACGCCGCGGCGGCAGCAGCAGAACCAGCAACAGCAGAAGCGGAGGAGGAGTTGGGGTTGATGAGTCGGGTGGGAGCGATGTTGTATGATCGATCGAAGTGGCTCTGGAGCGAGGAAGGGGGCTGCGACGCGGATGAGGAAGAAGAAGAGACGGCTCTTGCTTACCACAAGGTGTGGCATTCTCGGCGGGTCTCTACCGAATGCCAGCACTGTAAAGAGGAAGAGCAAGAGGAAGATGCGCCAGCCTCCTCCTCATTGACTGCACGAC
>MDSX01081907.1_pt1 | contig 28542 bp, 24 predicted proteins | sample 811141 | NCBI WGS metagenome assembly MDSX01 (sample SAMN05326642, study PRJNA326480) | marine metagenome | isolation source: seawater | place: Atlantic Ocean: South East | collected 2010
CGATATTCATTATTAGTAATCTCCGTTTCATCCATGTAAAAGGAGGACACACTTACGGTTTTTGTAGGTGCTGTCAAAGTTGCAGGAACATCAACATCTGCATTTCCAGCATTAAACGAGCCTTGAGGAATGTAAACCATGCCGTAAGGGTCAGATGGATAAAAGTCTGGTCTGTTTTGGACTCCAACTAATTCACCGTGATTTGATCCAGAGCAAGAAACAAGAAATCCTAACAGAATCAAGGAGAATATTTTTGATGTGAAAGCAGTTTTTTTCATAATTGAATAATATCTAGTCGCAAAAAGTTTGCCAATTTACAAAAATCTTATGTTTCTATAGCTTCCTTGTATGCGAGGAGGAATTTCAATATTAAAACTATAGTTTAAAAATATCTCGTGGCTTCCGCCGCTGAATGCAGCCAGCGAGGAAGTTGTAATGTCGTAAGAATAAGCAAGTCTTAAAGATGGAAGAATTTTATAACCGGCCATTAAGCTCAAGGCATCTTGGTTACGATAACCAAAACCACCCGATATTTTATCTTTAATCACTGCGTTAATGTTCATATCCAAGGATATGTTTGAATTTAAATCAGATTTCATTAGAAAATTGGGAGATAGCACTAGTTCTAAATCTTGAAACGGTATGTTCAGTCCTCCGGTGAGGTAGTAGTGAAGTTTACTTTTATATGCTGCTGTGGTGCCAAGGTTAGCCTCACTCTGAAGAAGTCTACTCGTTGACAAACCACCGTACCAAAAATTAGTTGCATAGTATGCGCCAAAATTCATTTCTGGAGTCATCGCAGTAGCATTTGGGGCAAATACCGAAGGGTCATTAGATCCGCTAGTCCCATCTGGATATATCCATTGAGCAGCTTTAACATTCTTGTTTTTAAAGTCAACAGAGAACCCAACTCCTAGTTTCCCGGGACCCAGATCCAATTGATATGCATATCCTATTGCTGCGGATATATCTTGAAAAAACCCAATTTGATCATTTACTATGTTAACTAACAAGCCCCCATGAAGAATTTCTAAAGGAATATCTGCGTTGAGATTCTGGCTTGTAGGAGCATTCTCAAACCCAACCCACTGAGATCTATGACCAACATTTAGATTAATTACTCCAGCGCTTCCAGCAACCCCAGGGTTAAAACCGACTTGATTATGATAATATTGGGTATACTGAACATCCTGCTGAGCTGCTATGGAGCCGCAAAAAAGAAAGGAAATTAGAATTAAATGGATTTTAAAAATTCGCATTTATAGAATTTTGAAGATTAAAAATAAGCAATTATATCCAACGAACTGTTTATTCTAGAAATATTAATAAACTTTGACCCTGATGTGAAGCTCTGGTATTAATTGATTTTTTGGATTGATTTCCAATATTTATCTGGAATTTCACCTTTTTTTGCTAAGTCGTAATCCTCTTTTGTACAAGGTATTAAACTATTTTTCGATTTGTCACTAGGGTGAATTGGAATTTCAATCCACCATCTTTCTGACCAAGGAGATTTGTAAAAAATTATCTCTTGATCCAGTTGATCCGTAAGCACAGTGAATTTCAAATAGTCGGATTTTGATCGTAATGGGTAATCTCCTTTTCTCCAGTCTACTCCATCTATAAAATACCAGACGCCTTGAGCTAGTAATTGTGCGTTTTGACTGTCATTTTCAAGAGATGGGTTAAAGTCAAAAATACCTGATGCAGACAATTTATCGCTCATTCCAGCATATCGTAAAGAGGCACAAAACTCTTCTCCATTCAATCCATTAGGGGTTGGGTTCGATTGTCCTCGTGCATCTGACATTTTTATGACGTGGTTACTAAATACGACCATATCAGAATCTCTGAGATATGGTTCAACGAGATTTATTTTATTGCGAATATCTCCTAACCGCTTTGCAGTAAAGTGCAAACGTTCAAAAAGGTCAATAATTTTTGGTGCGACATAATATGCTTGATGACCGATATGAGATAGGTTGAAAAGTCGATAGGGTTTAGAGGTAAGAATATGGCTTAAAAAATTTTTTGAATTTAAAGTTTCTTCGTCAGATTCTAATGATATACGGCTGTCGAATACCGTCAAATTAATATTTTGTTCAAGCCTTACAAATGCTTGATATATGGCAAAAGATAAATCCGAACTTCCACCTAATATGAACGGTATTGAGTTATGCTTAATTACTTCTGCACATATTTCTTCTAGAGCAGACATAGTATCCACAAAATCTCTACCTGGGATAACGTCTCCAATATCTGCAATTTTTATATCCCAACGGCCGGAAATAAGTTTATAGAATTCCTTTCTTATCGAGTTGCTTGCTTGATTTGTCCCTTTTTGATCAGGACTAGAGCGATCTTCTGGCACACCTACAATAGTGACTTTGTTTTCTAATAAGTTTGGAAAATGAAATTCATCTTTAAAAGCATCAATTCCTTCGCCAATTGATCCAGACTTGAGATCTGTAAAAAACTTATTAGGAACTGGATTTAGAACTTCTTTCCACATATTGTTGGTTTAGGACTTTTTTGAGCTTTTTGATGATGACTTTTTTGATTTTTTTGTCTTCTTAGCTGGCGCTTCACTGATGATTTTTTCGGCAACTTCTAAAGTTATTGATTCCGGTTCAACATCTTTTGGGATTTTGAAATTGTTTTTATCAAATCTAATGTAGGGGCCAAAGCGTCCATTTCTTATTTCTATAGTTCCATCATTACTTTCAAAAACTGCTATTTGAGCGGCTGCATCAGCTTCTGCTTTTTTAATTATTAATTGAATAGCTTCTTCTTCGGTTACCGTGTAAGGTGTTTTTTCGGCAGGTAAACTGACAAAATTTCGATTTACCTGGACATAAGCCCCAAATCTTCCATTATTTGCAATAATATTATCTCCTTTGAAAGTCCCGACAATTCTGGGCAAAGAAAGAAGAGGTAAGACTTCCTCCAAGTTTACAGTTTCTAAGCCATATTCTTTGGGTAGTCCAACGAACTTTGGTTTTTCTTCATCTGTTGTTTCTCCCAATTGAACTACCGGCCCAAATTTCGCAAGTCTAACATAAATATTTTTTCCTGACTTCGGATCAACACCAAGCATTCTTTGCCCACTTTCTCTTTCGGCATCTCCTGCTTTTCCAACTAAAGGGCTGAACCCTAAGTAAAAATCAGATAAAACTTCTGTCCAAGGAGCTGAGCCGGTGGATATTAGGTCAAAATCACTTTCCATTTTTGCTGTAAACTGATAATCCATGACCGGGGCAAAGTGCTGATTCAGAAAATCAGTAACTAAATTTCCCAAATCGGTTGGAGTCATTTTTCCTTTATTCGAACCTGTTTTTTCAGTTATTATTTCCCATGTCCATTCTTGATTTTGAAAACTTCCTTTGGAAAATGTTCTTTCTACTCCCTCTGAAATTCCTTTTTCGACATATCCCCGTTTTCGAATAGTTGTTATTGTAGGAGCATATGTCGAGGGTCTCCCAATTCCAAGCTCTTCCATGGATTTGACTAAAGTGGCCTCAGTAAAACGACCAGGAGGTCTTGAAAACCTTTCGGTCGCAGTTGCACCTATGAGATTGACATTTTCGCCTTGACTCAATTTCGGAAGGAGATTAGAATTTTCATCTTTTGAACTATCTAAATAGATCTTTAAAAAACCATCAAAAGAGATCATTTCTCCTCTAGCGATAAATTTTAAACCTGCGTCATTTTCAATGTTAGCTGTTGTCCTTTCTAATTCCGCATCGCTCATTTGTGAGGCAATTGTTCTTTTCCAAATTAAATCATATAGTCTCTTTTGTTGTTCATCTAAACCTCCTGAAAGTGTTGACATATTTGTGGGCCGGATAGCTTCATGAGCTTCTTGAGCTCCTTTTGATTTTGTACTATATTTTCTTTGCTGAACATAATTTTCTCCGAATTTCTCAGTAATTACTTCTGATGCCTCTGCAATAGCGTCTTGAGACAAATTTAATGAGTCTGTTCTCATGTATGTTATGAGTCCAGATTCGTATAGCCCTTGCGCTAAAGACATAGTTCGATTCACCTGATAACCAAGTTTTCGCGACGCCTCTTGCTGAAGAGTGCTTGTTGTAAAAGGGGCTGAAGGTTTGCGTTTTGCTGATTTTTTAGTCAACTCAGCAATTTTAAAGTTTTCGTCAGAGATTGAATTTAACATTGGTTCTACATTTTCTTTTCTAGAGGCACTCTCATTTAATTCCGAATGAAAAGATTCTCCGTTTGAATTTGAAAAAGATGCACTTATTTTATAGTCACTAGAGGTTTTAAAAGATAAAATCTCTCTCTCTCTTTCTACAATTAGTCTAACAGCAACAGATTGAACTCTTCCAGCACTAAGTCCCGCTCGAACTTTTTTCCATAAAACAGGGGAAAGATCAAAACCAACAATTCTATCCATTACGCGTCTGGCTTGTTGAGCATTTACAACTTCCATATCTATTTTTCTGGGCTTTTCGATGGCTTTAGTAATGGCTTTTTTGGTAATTTCATGAAAAACAATTCGGTTAGTTTTGGAAGGGTCTAACTTTAAAGTTTCCAAAAGATGCCACGCGATAGCTTCTCCTTCACGATCCTCATCTGATGCTAGCCAAACAATTTCACTTTCTTTTGCAAGTTTTTTCAATTTTGAAACTACATCTTTTTTATCCTTGCTCACAACATAAGTAGGTGTGAATTTATTTTCACGGTCAACATTGTCAAGGTCCCGAATATGGCCAAAACTTGATTCAACTTTGAAATCGGGTCCAAGAAACTTTTCAATGGTTTTTGCCTTTGCAGGCGACTCTACGATGACTAAATTTTTTGACATAAAATATTTTTTTCTGAGCGCAAAGTAATGGCAGCATTTTCATATAATTGTATAAATTGATTTTCTGACATTTTGTCACGTACGAAATAAAGTAGTTATTTTTGCTAAATGAATCCAAATAATAATCGAGGGGAAATGCTTGAAGAATCTAAACAAGGTCAGCCAATGGTGGTAGAAAATTCGGGTACGGGAAAGAAACTATACTTGGAATCATATGGATGTCAAATGAATTTTTCGGACAGTGAAATTGTTGCATCAATCTTATCCAAGGATGGTTATGAAACAACTTCAAATGTTAAAGAGGCAGATTTAGTGTTGATAAATACATGTTCAATTCGCGACAAGGCGGAACAAACAGTTAGAAAAAGGTTAAAAAAATTAAATGTAATTAAAAAGACGTCTCCTGATCTCAAAATCGGCGTACTCGGCTGTATGGCCGAAAGAGTTAGAGAAAAATTTTTTGAAGAAGAAAAACTAGTAGATCTCGTAGTTGGACCAGACGCCTACAGGGATTTACCAAATTTAGTAGGGCAAATTCAAGACGGGAGAAATGCCGTTAATGTTTTACTTTCTAAGGAAGAGACATATCATAATGTCGCACCTGTAAGACTAGGAGGAAATGGAGTTTCAGCGTTTGTATCAATTACTCGTGGATGCGATAATATGTGTACATTTTGTGTAGTTCCATTTACAAGAGGGAGAGAGCGTAGTCGTGACCCTCAAACGATTGTCGATGAGATATTCAATTTGAATCAAAATAATTTTAAAGAAGTCACCTTGTTGGGTCAAAATGTAGATAGTTATCTATGGTATGGTGGTGGCTTGAAAAAAGATTTTGAAAAAGCCAGCGATATGGCTCAGGCGAGTGCCATTCGATTTGCAGATTTGCTCAAAATGGTTGCTGAGGCTGTTCCAAATATGCGTATCCGTTTTTCTACCTCAAACCCCCAGGATATGGCAGATGAGGTTTTGTACACAATTGCAAGATATAATAACATTTGTGATTATATCCACCTACCCGTTCAAAGTGGAAGCAGTAACATTTTAAAAGCGATGAATCGAGGTCATAATAGAGAAGAGTATATTGAGCTTATCCAGCGCATTCGTAGGATAATTCCCAATTGCGCTATTTCTCACGATATGATTGCTGGTTTTCCCGGAGAGACAGAGAAAGATCACTCGGAAACTTTAAGCTTGATGGAATTGGTTCAATATGATTTTGGTTACATGTTTTTTTATTCGGAAAGACCAAATACGTTTGCTGCGCGAAAATTGAAGGATGATGTTCCATTAGAAATAAAAAAACGAAGATTGTCGGAAATAATTGACATTCAACGAAAACACAGTAAAAACAACTTATCCAAACTAGTAGGTAAAACTTTTGAAGTCTTGGTTGAAGGAACCTCAAAGAAGTCAAAACTGGATTTATTTGGAAGGACTTCGCAGAATGCGGTGGTGGTATTTCCAAAAGGAAACTTTAGGCCAGGGGATTATGTGAATGTGAATATTCAAAATGCTACCTCTGCGACTTTAATTGGAGAAGCAATTTGACAGGAGATGATAAAGTTTTTGACCATGATATTCTTAATCACTGCCACTCAGTCTTTTGCTCAAACAAAATTATTGGATGGAACCTGGGAGGATAAAAATCTCAGCTTTAAAATAATACAGGAAGAAATTAATGAAAAGGGTTTCTTAGAGTTGTGCATACAGAAAAATGATATCTGCATAGAGAATTTGACCATTGGATTCTCGATAATTATTTTTGATAATGCGGGTAAAGAAATTTGGAGTTCACTATGGACAGGAAAAAATATGAGAATAAAATTTGAAAAGGACTTTCCAGGGGCGGAAAAAATTTTAGTTAAGGCTGGTGCACCTTTTGTAATTAATAACTTAACGGGAACTCGAATAAATACAGGTGTTCCCTTGAAAATTGAAAAACTCCTAAAGTGATGAAGATTCAAGAAATAAAACAGAGATTTGGTATTATTGGTACCAACGATGTCCTTGATCGCGCTATTTTTAAAGCTATGCAGGTTGCGCCAACGGATATATCTGTTTTGGTTACGGGAGAGAGTGGTGTAGGTAAAGAAGCTATTCCCAAAATAATTCACCACTTATCTCATCGTAAGCACGCGCCGCTAGTGGCGGTAAATTGCGGTGCGATTCCTGAGGGAACCATAGACAGTGAACTTTTTGGTCATGAGAAAGGATCATTCACTGGGGCTACTGGAGCTCGTAAGGGATATTTCGAAGAAGCAGACAATGGTACAATTTTCATGGATGAGGTGGGCGAACTTCCAATGGGTACTCAAGTGCGTTTGCTCAGAGTTTTAGAAAATGGAGAAATAATCAGAGTAGGTTCATCCAAAGCTCAAAAAGTAAATGTTCGAGTTGTTGGAGCTACAAATGCCGACATGTTGAGAGGAATTGAAAAAAACCAGTTTCGAGAGGATTTATTTTATCGTTTAAATACGGTAGAAATAAATTTACCTCCACTCAGAGATCGGAAAGGAGATATTCATTTGCTATTTAGAAAATTTGCCCAAGATTTTGCTCAAAAGTATCGAGTCCCTGGCGTAAGATTAAGTAATGAAGCCATAAGAGTTCTTGAGGCATATCGCTGGCCAGGTAATATTCGACAGTTGAGAAATCTAGTTGAACAGCTTTGTGTTATTGAGAATGACAAAGAAATAGATGCCGAAGTTTTAAAAAATTATATTCCAGAGATTGATCGTTCTAATTTACCTGCGAGAATGGAAACACCTGTCTCGAAGGGAGAATTTAAAACAGAGAGAGAAATTCTTTATAAGGTTCTTTTTGATATGAGAAGCGATATTAGTAATCTAAAGACCGCGGTTCAATCAATTTTAAAAGGCGGGAATCTTAATGATAGTTCAGATGAACACGCTATAATTTCTCATGAGAATCTGAGTGATATGGAACCTATTTCTTCTTCTTTTGAGAAAAATCATCAAGAAATTTCTCATGAAACTTTAGATGTTGAGCCCAGTGCGGCTTCAGATCCAAACCTATCCCTTCAAGATTTGGAGATAGAGATGATTAAAAAAGCAATTGAGAGGCATCGAGGAAGAAGGAAAGAGGCCGCTGAGGAACTTGGTATTTCGGAAAGAACTCTCTATCGCAAAATAAAGCAATACGATTTGGGATAAAATGTTTGACAGAGTTCTAATAATTATCAGTTTATTTTTTCTGAATTCATGTTCGGGAGGGTATTCTTTTACTGGAGGCGATATCGGTGATGCTGAAACTGTAGTCGTTAGGAGATTTGATAATTTAGCTCCACTTGTAAATCCTAAATTATCGCAGGAATTCACTGAAAAGTTACAAGAACTTCTAGTTCGACAGACTCCTCTGACTCTTGTTAAAGCAAACGAAGATCTGAGCTTCTCAGGAGAGATAGTGAATTACGAGGTGAAATCGGAAGCTCCTGGTGCTAATGATCAGATTGCGCAGAGTAGGCTTTCAATTACCGTTAAAGTTCGTTTCAAGAATTTTCTGGATACAGAAAAGGACTTTGATCAGAATTTTTCTAGCTACAGGAATTTTCCCGCCACGAGCGACTTAAGCTCTGTTGAAGATGTCCTGGTTGACGAAATAATTTTCGAGCTTGTGGAAAAAATATTTAATAGATCTTTAGTTAATTGGTGATGAAACAACTTCAAACTGAAATAGGGTTGTTATTAAAAGGCAAATCTTCGTTTAGCCCGAATATAACAAGAGAATTAGGTGATCTAGTGGATAAATACCCTTATGCTCCTATTTTTCATTTTTTATATCTGAGGAGTTTACAGGAAGAAGATTCATACAAGTTCCCATCACAATTGAATCGATCATCAGTATCCACAATGAATCGATCAGCTCTTTTAGATTGGGCAGAAACACCTTTGATTCCTATTGAAATTCAAGTTGCTGCTTTGGAGGAAAATAATCAAAAAAAACAACCGGAAGACTTACAAACTAAAACTTCCAAGAATTGGAACAAACGTAAAGAAGAAATTGAAAAGCCAGAAGATTTTCGAAATATAATTAATACAGGTCAGGCAAAACCATTGTTGAATAAGTCCTCATATAAAACTTTAGACTTGTCCTCGCTACCAGAAAAAGTTAGAGACCAGGTTATAAGAAGCAGAGCGATTAAAGCGAAATATGGGAGTGTCAAAAATGATGATTCATTACCAAGTAAAATAAGGGGTCCAGAGTTATCAAAAATTTCAAATCAATTAAACCATGAGAAAGAAATTAACTTAAGGTCCAATGACATTAATGACCAAAATCCGGTTGAAAAGAAAAAAACCAAAAGTGGAAAAGGTTCAAAGACTCTAAAACCTATTATAAAAAAAGACTCAGCCAAATATCGTAATGAACTTTCTCCTTTTGCTCAATTTTTAAATGGCCTTAAACCTGAAGTAAATAAAAATAATTCCTCAAGAAAGAAAGATAGAGACATAGTCGAAGAAAGAACAATACTAGAGCAATTTATAGAGTTGAATCCAAAAATATCTGCTCGCAGAGATTTTGAAAAACTTGAAGATTTAACACTGAAAACTCCGAATGTCAGTGGTTTAGTTACAGAGACTTTAGCAAATCATTATTTTGATCAAGGGGCTTTTTCAAAGGCAATTCAGGCATATGAAATAATGAAATTGAAAGTTCCGCAGAAAAGTGGCATCTTTGCGGCCCGAATTGCAGAAATGCGTAACCTTCAATCTGAGAAAAAATGACCACGTTATTTATGTTGCTTATAATAATCGTTAGTGTTCTTTTAATGTTAGTTGTTCTAGTTCAAAACCCCAAAGGTGGAGGATTAAGCTCTGCTTTTGGTGGAGACGGAGGGAATATGCTTGCTGGTGGAGTGCGTCGGACTAATGACTTTTTAGAAAAATCAACTTGGACTCTAGCGTTGGCTCTATTGGCACTTGTTTTACTCGTTAATATATCGAACCCAAGTGTGGATGTAGATTCGACTCCTGAATCGCAAGTGGATGAGGAAATAGATAATGCCGCCCCTAGTTTTCAATCTCCAATTTCACAGCCTTCATCTTCCCCTCAAATCCAGACATCAGATATTGAATTGCCAGAAAGCGCCGAATAAAACGGAATTTTTGTCAGCTTTATAAGTCATACTGACATTTAACCCCTGCATTCTGTGTATTGGCATGAGTTATGTATATCCATTAGTAGTAGATAAGAAATCGCGTTATATATTTTAATCTCAACATAAAATAATATCAAAATGGCAAAATTGAATATAAAACCTCTTGCGGATAGAGTAATTGTCGCTCCTTCATCGGCAGAGAAAACCACGGCTTCCGGAATTATTATACCGGATACAGCTCAGGAAAAGCCGCAAAAAGGCAATATAGTGGCCACAGGAAGTGGGAAAAAAGATGAACCAATGACTGTAAAAATTGGTGATGAAGTCCTCTACGGGAAATATTCAGGTACTGAACTCACATATGAGGGTGAAGACTATTTAATAATGAAAGAATCTGATATTCTTGCAATTCTTTAAACAATAAAAACTAGAAAATATGAGTGCAAAAGATATACGTTTTGATGTTTCAGCTCGTGATGGGCTTCGAGCAGGTGTTGACGCCTTGGCTGATGCAGTAAAAGTAACGTTGGGCCCAAAAGGTCGTAATGTCATTATAGAAAAGTCATTTGGAGCCCCTTCGGTAACAAAGGATGGAGTAAGTGTCGCCAAAGAGATTGTTTTGGAGGATAAAATTCAGAATTTGGGAGCTCAGATGGTAAAAGAAGTGGCGAGTAAAACTGCGGATGTTGCCGGAGATGGCACTACAACCGCTACAGTTCTTGCTCAAGCTATAATAAAACATGGCCATCGCAATGTGGCAGCGGGAGCAAACCCAATGGATTTGAAAAGGGGGATTGATAAAGCTGTTTCTTCAGTTGTCGATGAACTGAAATCTGACTCCCAAGAAGTTGGAGACAACAACCAAAAGGTAGAACAAGTTGCATCAATTTCTGCAAACAATGACCCAGCAATAGGTTCTTTAATTGCCGAAGCCATGTCTAAAGTTAAAAAAGAAGGTGTTATAACTGTTGAGGAAGCAAAAGGAACAGAAACTTACGTCGATGTAGTTGAAGGTATGCAGTTTGATCGTGGTTATTTGTCAGCATATTTTGTTACGGATACGGAAAAAATGATTGCAGATATAGAGCAACCTCTCATTTTGATTTATGATAAAAAAATAAGTACAATGAAAGAGTTATTGCCTATCCTTGAGCCAGTCGCTCAAACTGGTAAGCCTTTAATGATTATTGCTGAAGATGTTGATGGTGAAGCATTAGGAACTTTAGTTGTGAATAAAATAAGAGGTTCATTGAAAGTAGCTGCGGTAAAAGCACCAGGCTTTGGAGATCGAAGAAAGGCAATGCTTGAAGATATAGCAATTTTAACAGGAGGTACTTTGATTAGCGAAGAACGTGGTTTCAAGTTAGAAAACACTACAATCGATATGCTTGGTACGGCTGAAAAAGTTACAATTGATAAAGACAACACTACCGTTGTTAATGGTGGTGGCAGTAAAGATGATATTGGGGCTAGAGTAGGTCAAATTAAATCTCAGATAGAAACCACTACTAGTGACTATGACCGCGAAAAGCTTCAAGAGCGTTTGGCTAAGTTAGCAGGTGGTGTTGCGGTTCTATATGTTGGGGCTGCCTCAGAAGTAGAGATGAAAGAGAAAAAAGATCGTGTTGATGACGCTCTAGCAGCGACTCGAGCAGCGATAGAGGAGGGTATCGTTCCGGGTGGAGGTGTTGCTCTTGTACGGGCGTCCAATGCCTTAAGTGGTATGAAAGGTATAAACGCTGATGAAACAACGGGTATTCAAATTATTGCACGCGCAATAGAAGAGCCTCTTCGCCAAATTGTCGTTAATGCAGGTTTAGAAGGTTCCGTTGTCGTTGCAAAGGTCAAAGATGGTAAAAAAGATTTTGGCTTTAATGCAAAAACAGATGAGTATTGCAAGATGTTTGAGGCTGGAATCATAGATCCAACAAAGGTCACCAGAGTGGCATTAGAAAATGCTGCTTCAGTATCAGCTTTGCTTCTAACAACAGAAGCTACGATTGTTGAAATTCCAAAAAATGACCCTCCTGCTGCTCCACCTATGGACCCAGGTATGGGAGGCATGGGTGGAATGATGTAAATACTGTTTTAAGCTTATGATTTAAATCCCGGGTATTACCCGGGATTTTTTTTGTCTTATTTTTTTCTGTACATTCATTTTTTTATTATAACTGTCTTAAAACTAAATACATAAAAATGAATAAATATCTTTTACCTCTTACTGTTGGTTACGTTTCAGTTGCTGCACTCGCCGGAATAGTAGTAGTCCCATTATGGTTTAATCCTACAACGGCCGCATTACATGAAGCTTTTCCAAATGCATATTATGCTGAGCCAGTTCTCTGGGCTGGATTTTCTGCAGGTTTTTTGCAAACTTTATTACAGGTAATTGTCTGGGATAAAATGGGCTTTAAAACCGTTAAAGACGGTGCATTAAATGGAATTTGGCTGGGAGCAATACTTGCTGGTATTCAAAATTTAAATGAGGCCGCTACTTATTCGGTATTTAATGCTACAGATGCAGCTTTTACTAATGTTGCTATCTATATTGTATTTACAGCTATTTCTGGAGCTGCAATTGCATGGGCATTTGCAAGAGGAGATACAAGTCGTGCTTAATTAATTTGACTTAATTTATTTCAACAAAGCCCCTTAAAATGGGGCTTTTTTTTTGATATGAATTGATGCTTTAAATTCAGTATAATTTAATTTGTGAGTTGTACATTTGCCCGCTTAGCGTCCGAGTGGTGAAATAGGTAGACACGAGGGACTTAAAATCCCTTCTTCAGTGATGGAGGTGCGGGTTCGATTCCCGCCTCGGGCACAAAAAAGGTTGGATTATTTCCAACCTTTTTTGCTTTTAAAAATCTATATTTGACGATATGAAGTTCTCAGTAATTGCCCTTTCTATTTTTTTACTCACATCATGTTCATCTGTTTTTTATTCTCAAACTAAAAAAATTGACCTAAGATCAAACGGTGAGAATAACACTGAATTTTTACTTTATGATCAGCAGGGAAATATCTATCCAAAACCCTTAAATATAAAAACTACAGCCACTCCTGGTGGTATGAGTCTATTTATTCCTAAGTTCTCTCAATTCAAATATAAATCGAGATTTGTGCCAAGAGTTAATTATTTGCTTGCCAAGAAAAATGAGAGTAATAAAGTGTACAAGGTGAATTATCGTATGCGATATGATGGGAGTCGCTTTGAGCCTTATGCCACTTTTGGGATAACATCCACGGTGGCGGCGGCATTGACAGTTGCTACCATACCTCTGGCTTTGGCGATAGATGGTGGCCTCTTAATTCCTGCCGTTTTCGCTCTTTTTAGCGCGGTTGGGGTTATTTATGTTGATCTCCCCACGGGTATATTATCTGAAATATATAGTTATGTTTTGTCGAGCAAGGGAGTTTACCGTAAATGGAAATTTGTAAGTATTCAAGAGTTAGACCCGATTGACTATCCGGACTTCTTGAGTAGCTATCGTTTTGAAAAAGGTGAGTCTCCACCATCAACAGAAAATGTTAAAAGACCCTCAAATCGAATGAAAAGATTGGTTTCAACATACAACCAAAAAGTTAAACCAAATGATTCCACAGGTTCTGATGTAAATATGGATTCTAAATCTCAAGAAATTAATGATCGGAATTTCGCTTTCTCTGAGGTGGCTAAGAATTCAACTAAAAATGAAGTCAATTCGAATTCAATTGATTCATCTAAATCTGAACAATACAATATTGTTATTGATTCAGTTCAGGTTACTATTTCTGAATCTAAACAAAAAGAGAAGAAAATTAGGAATGAAGGCTCAATTTCAGGATATTATGAGGATAATTATGCAGATAAGGTAATTCCTGGTTCTCCGGGTTATTATCTGGTTTCTGGAATATATAGATCATCAAGTTTAGCAAGTCGAATGAAAGATGCGAATCAGAAAAAAAATATTGTTTCGGATGTTTTTAGAGATAAGAAGAATAATATGTTTTATTTGTTTTTATTGAAATTTGATAACTCGGAGGAGGCTGAGAAGGCAAAAGCCTCTGGATTGCAAAATCAATACCAAGGCAAATTATGGATCAAAATTATTGATTAATTCAAACATTGAAAATGGTATTTATCAGAGTCTCAATAGGTCTCGTTCTTCTGGTTTTGATAAATGAATTGAATGCCCAGCAAACTGCTCTCAAGGGTGTTTCTAGAATGCAATGTTATAATTATGTTTATGACGATGACACTCTTAAAAGTTTTGAGACTCGAGCATTAGGGTATTTTAGAAATACAGAATTTTTCCACCCGATGGAAAAAGGACGGACAATATTTGGCCTTCAGGCCTTGTCTTTTTGGAAGAGCGAATTCAAGGAACAGCAACTCGAAATCGGTATTGGGTTCAATCAATTTTTTGGAGGTGCCACTCGGATTTACCCGCACGTAGCGTTGGTGAAACATATAAATAATTCAATCGGTGCACAATTTAGATTTGGTTCATTAAGTAATCCAGGACATTTTTTACCAGAGCCTTTTTATAATCCAGCTAACCGTTATGAAACCCCATTTGAGTATGGAATGCAATTTATCTCGGAATCAACGGATTTTTGGATAAATTGGGATCAATCAATTGATTTTTCCAGTCCATTTAAGGAATCGTTTTTAGTAGGAATTAATAAATCAATTAAACTCAGTGAAACCAGGCTTTTTTTAAAAAAAATTAAAAAACCTTCATTTCAACCGAGTTTTGAAATTCGGTTTTTCTCTCTCTATCGGCACTTTGGGGGTCAAATAGATTCTGATGAAACTGGATATCAAGGTAATCGGATTCAAAGTGGATTTCAAATTTCTATAAAACCTCAATTATTAATTCGAAAAGATGTTAAGAATTCCATAATACATCTTCCAAAATATGAATATTTTTTAATGAGATATGATGATCCTTTGTCAAAATTTTCATCAATTTCTTATGGGTTCGGTCATCTGCATCAGATTTCTTTGAATTGGAAGAATTATGAGTTTTCTACGAAGTTTTGGCGTGGTCGCAATTGGCTATCTCCTTTTGGGCAAGGAATATATCAGTCTTTCAACCCGAACGATCTTTCAACAACTTACAAAGAGAGATCATCCTTAAACATAATATCTATCAAATGGCTAGGTATAACTAAAGGCTTGAAGAATTTTTATTTAGGCTATGATATTTTCTTTGATAATGATTTAAAAGATTGGAATAGCGCATTCACTTTAAATTTTTTCATTCGGATTTAGGTAAATTTATAAATCGCAATTATGAAAAATATTATAATCATTCTGCTGGTAACTTTTTATTTCCAATCTTTAGGTCAAATACTCTCAGTTGATCCTCCGTTTCCTTCGAGTCAAGATACTGTTAGTATAATTTACGATGCGAAAATGGGCAATGGAGCACTTACGGGTATCTCTCCAATTTATGCTCACGCAGGCTTAATAACATCTGCAAGCTCATCCCCAACAAATTGGAAATTTGTTCAAGGAGTTTGGGGTCAACCTACACCTTCTGTACTTATGACGGATATAGGAAATAATAAACATAAAATAGAATATCATATTCCCTCCTTTTATGGTTTTCCAGTACCCACAACAAATGTGTTAGAACTTGCATTTGTTTTTAGAGACGCAACAGGAAATAATGTGGGTAGAGCATCAGATGGTGCTGATATTTACTACCCCGTATATCCATCTAATTCAGGATTACTTGGTCGGTTTATGACACCTGATGAGCATTTAATTGTAGATATCGGCGACACGATTAAAATTCATGCTGCTGCTAATGCAAATGCCATGTTTTCTCTTTTTGATAATGGCATATTGATTGCTTCGGACTCAACATCTAATTCTGATCATTTTTATCATGATTTATTAACTTCAAGTGGCGGAAATCATTTGCTTGAAATTGTTATTGATAATGGCACTCAAATGATAATTAGAGATACAGTTTTCTATTTCAGCAATCCTACAATTTCAATAATTGACCCTCCGCAAGGATTAAAAGATGGTGTTAATTATATTAATGACTCAATAGTCACATTGGTGCTGAATGCTCCAAACAAATCATTTGTTTATGTTTTGGGTGATTTTAATAATTTCTTACCTGATTCTTCATACTTCATGAACAAATCAGTTGATGGTAATAAGTTTTGGTTAACTATCAACTTAAACGCTGATACTAGATATGCATATCAATATTGGATTGATGGTGAATTGAAGTTAGCGGATCCATATTCAGAATTAATATTGGATCCCGTGAATGATCCAAGTATTCCGAGTATTGCTTACCCTAACCCACATCCATATCCAACTGGATTGACATCAGGTCATTGCACCCTTATTCATCCGGGTAAACAGGATTATAATTGGAAGAATACCAGTTTTCAAGGTCCAGAAAAAACAAACTTGATGATTTATGAACTTTTAATAAGGGATTTTTCAACGAGTGGACATAGAAATTATCAAACGATTATTGATACATTAGATTATCTCGTTCGATTGGGAATAAACGCTATCGAATTAATGCCCAATAATGAATTTGAAAACAATGAGAGTTGGGGATACAATCCATCTTATCATATGGCATTAGATAAGTATTATGGGACTCAAGATAAATACAAAGAGTTAATAGACTCATGTCATAGCAAAGGGATTGCAGTAATAATGGATTTTGTTTTTAACCATGCATATGGGCAGAGTCCATTGGTAAAAATGTACTGGGATGCTTCAGCAAATCAGCCATCATCCGATAACCCGTGGTTTAACTCAAATTGTCCTCATCCACCTTACTGTTGGGGATATGATTTTAATCATTTGACCTCCGCGACTCAGAATTTCATAGATCGGGTAAATACCTATTGGATTGAAGAATATAATATTGATGGAATACGCTTTGATTTCACAAAGGGCTTTACTAATAATTCTAATTCTGGTTGGGATGTTCAAAGACAGGACCTTTTAAAAAGAATGGCAGACACAATTTGGTCGATTAAACCTGATTTTTACGTAATGCTTGAGCACTGGGGAGATAATAATGAGGAAAAACTACTCTCAAATTATGGTATGCTTCTATGGGGCAATGCAGCATATAATTATCGGGAATCAGCAATGGGTTTTACTAATAATTCTAATTTCTCAAATGCCGTTTATAAGACTAGGGGATGGAATGACCCACACCTTATTTCCTATGCGGAAAGTCATGATGAGGAAAGGCTAATGTTTGATGTTAATACATATGGCAATGATTCAAGAACTAATTATGATATAAGGGATCTAAAAATTGGTCTTAGACGCGCGGAATTGGTTGGTGCTTTTAATTTTCTCATACCTGGTCCAAAACTTTTATATATGTTCAGTGAATTGGGTTACGATGTTTCTATCAATAACCCATGTAGAATATGTAATAAGCCGGCGTTGTGGAATTACTTACAAATACCTGAGCGCAGGAGGCTTTACGATGTGACTTCGGCAATAATTAATCTGAGAAAAGATTATTCTTCGACTTTTAATTCTGAAACGTTCTATTATAATTTGACCTCAAAAACAAAGCGAATAATATTTCACGACTCAATTATGAATGCCAATTTAATTGGGAATTTTGATATTTGGTATCGAAATATCGTACCAAATTTTAGACATGTTGGTGTCTGGTATGATTATTTTAATGATGACTCCTTGTTAGTAACAGATCCCTATATGACATTGAACCTTGCTCCCGGTGAGTACAGAATTTACACAGATAAAAAAATAGCTCAGCCAACAATTTCTCTGTCAGCAATTAATAACGTAGATGGAGAAAAAAATATAAGGATATATCCAAACCCATCTGACGAATTTCTAATCATTGATTTTAGGAATATTTCTCAAGTATTGAGTTTTGAAATCCGGATAATTGATATTCTTGGAAGAAGAATCATCTCCTCAACAACAGATAATGACTTATTAAATAAATTTAAAAAAATAGATGTTTCGAGTTTAAAATCAGGACTTTATTTGTTAGAAATTATCCTTAATGGAGAAAGATCATTGGAGACTATAATAATCGAATGACCTTAATTTTATGAGACATTTACTTGCTCTTTTTTTTCAACTATCTCTATTTCATTCCAGCATCGCTCAAAGTATATATAAAATAGATTTAAAAACAGATACTAAGATTGCAGCTAGTGTCATTTCTATGGTTTTAATTAATGAACCCTTTAGAACAAAAATAGAGGGTTTTTCAGTCGATGAATTAAGTGCTTTAACATCAGAAAATATATCTAACTTGGATAGATTTGCCTTGGGATTATGGAACCCAAATGCATCACTGAGAAGTGATTTATTTGCATATTCTTCCTTATTGATAAGTTCTTCAGCTTCGCTGATTCCTATCATTAGATCAAAAAAATGGAATTCTGCGATCCCCACCTTTTCCATGTTACTTGAGGTGAATTCATTGACTTTATTTAGTGCTCGATTAGTAAAAAATATTTCAGTTCGCTCAAGGCCTTATGTGTATTCGAATGACGTGCCTCTAAATATTCGCATGTCTCAAGATGCAAGACGATCATTTTTTTCGGGACATACTAGTTTGAGTGCCGCAAATACTTTTTATGCTGCGAAAGTGTTTTCAGATAATTATCCGAATTCAAAACTGAAGCCTTTAGTATGGACTATCGCAGCGGTGCTTCCGGCGTTAACTGGATATAATCGGGTTCTTTCTGGAAAGCATTTTTTATCTGATGTGATTGTTGGCTATTCGTGCGGGGCGATTTTTGGTTATGTGATTCCTTACATTCATAAGAATTAGTTTCAAAGTTTATTTTTTAAATTAATGCGTTAGGATTTTTAATGCGCTCCTTATCTACAGCGTTTCGTAAATGCCAGGCATTAAATCTATAAAAGTCTTGCATCCCTGAATTAGCGGAATCAATTTTTCTTGGGCTACTAATTCTCATGTCAACTTTAACATATTGATTTTTTAACGCACGCCAAAGATGACAAATTAGATGTAATAAGAATCCAGACTTTAAATCATGGAAATATGGGAAATCAGTTGAATGGTACCAGAATGAATAGAAGACAATTGGAATTTTATTAGTACTAGCATCATGGAAAAGACCAGGTTTTACCTCGTGAATACAATGGGATCCGGATGTTCTTCCCTCCGGAGATACGAATACAGAAAGTCCTTTTTTAATTGTTTCTATTACATCTGTTCGCACTTTTTTCCTTGCATTAGAGTTTGTTCGATTAACAAAAATGCTTTTTAAAGCTATTGCAAGCCATCCTATAAATGGCCATTTTTTAAATTGATGACCCACAACCATTACAGCTGGGCATTTACCGATGTTATAAAAAATATCGAAGTAGCTTGGATGATTGAACATGATAATAGCAGGTTCCTTTGGAAATTCTCCAATAATATTTAGTCTAATTCCTAAAATCTTATGCATGAGTAACATTCCATTGCGGTGGAGTGAAAATGCATTCATATTTCCAAATAAAAGCCGAGTTGCAGGAACAAAAATAGACAAGAGCGTCATCAAAACAGCAAAAGAAATTAATCTAATAAATGCTCGTATACAACAAATCATTTATTTAAGTTATAGAAAAGAATTCATTACCAAATAAATAGGATTCAATTTTATGTATTTTATTTTAAAATAAAATTGGTCCCAAAATGAGATTTTAATTCAGGCCAGAGTAAATCAAATTGTGTCTGTAACTCTCGATAATTTTCTTTTAATCCCAAAGCTCCCTCACTGAGAGGGTTGTCGTATTTAAAACGTTTTGACATCTGATTGAGAATTTTTTCTATTCCTTTTAATTCAGAATATTCATTCAGCCAATTTTGCTTTTCCATATGCTCAACAAAGGCTTTTGCTTTTGGATGAAAAAAATTAGCATGAATTTTTAATTGTCTTTGACAAAATGATACGAATTCAGGCCTCTGCATCTTGTAATGAATTGAGAAGTCTTTAGCTAGGAAGTGGTCCCAGTAAATGTCTAGTAAAACACCTTTAAATTTACCATATTCATCTGAAAGAAAATTTTTTGCATTCATGATTATTTGGTGTGAATCTACGTATGAATCAATTGTTCTATGAAGTAAAACTCCATTTGCATATTCTTTTTCGAGCATTTTCCATTTGTTCCCTTTGGCTTGATTAGCAAAGAAATTTCCTGCCATTTGCTTTACACCTCCTGGGGACAGAACGAGGTGGGCAAGGAAATTCACGCCTGGTTAAAAACCTCGCATGAGTAGCTTTCCATAATTGGATTTGCTAGAATTTTCTTACAAGCAAGATCTATTTTTTCAGTTGCCTCCTCCTTACTTGTAGCTTCAACTTCCATTGTAACGTGTTTGCCTATACGTACGTTGTTTATATCTGAAAGTCCCATATTAGCTATATTCTGGGTGACGGTTTTGCCTTGAGGATCAAGTAATGCTTTGAGTGGCATAATATCAATTTCTGCTCGGAATTTCATGTTTTATTTTTTTAAAAGCTTTTGTTCTAAAGTTGAAATGATTAAAAGTAAAGGTATAATGAATGCAAGAGCCGTCATTCTAAAAATTATTAACAGAATTAAGCATATTAAAATATAGCCTCCCCTTAATAACCAACTTAATCTATGTTTAGGTAGAATCTTTAAGCTAAATATTTTAAGCTTTGAATTCATAAGAAAAATAGATAAAGAGGTCAAGAATATCAGGAAAAGTGAAAATGGTGACAGTAAAGCCGATTTATGCAAGTTGAGTATTTGAAATAATTCATATTCATAAATGCCCCAGGCTACGCCAAGGACCATGACCGTATTCGCTGGTGTAGGGAGCCCAATAAAATAATTTAATTCAGATTTTTCAACATTAAATCTTGCTAATCTGTAAACTGAGCCAAGGGTTATCAAAAAGCCTATAAAAAATATCGGATTGGAAAATAAAAAGCCAATTTTTGCAATCAAAGCTCCAGGTACAATACCAAATGAAATGGTATCCGCTAAGCTATCGAGTTCTTTACCCATTTCGTTGGCTACGGATAACTTTCTTGCAAAATATCCATCAAACAGATCGCACAGTAGAGAGGCTCCAATACAATAAGACAGGTATTCTAGATTCAAATCGTGAATAAACAACAGAGCGATACAACCAAAGAAGGCATTACTCAGGGTTAGAAGATTAGGAAGCCAACGCATTGTGTAAAGATAATATGCTAAAATGGTGAGTAAGCAGTACTTTTATTTTCATGTTAAAGAAGATTTTTTATTCTGTACTTACATCACTTTTACTCATCATTTTTTGGCCAGGTATATTTGGGTTTTCGAATTATCATTTTAATTTTTCTTTTCTTTTCGCTTTTGTCCCCATTCTTTTAGTTGAATATCAAGTACGCTCTAGCAAAGGAAAGAATAAATTCATCAGGACATTTTTTTATGGTATTATTTCATTTGGAATATTTAATGCTGGAACAACTTTCTGGGTATGGAATGCTCATTGGTCTGGCGCTGTGGCAACAGTAGTAATAAATGGGGGGTTAATGAGTTTAGTATTAGCCTTATATGGCTGGACTGCAAGGGCTCATAGTCAAAAAATAGCCAATTGGGCTTTTGTATCAGGTTGGTTGGCATTAGAAGTTCTTCATGAAAGTTGGGCTTTTAGCTTCCCATGGTTGGATCTGGGTCACGCTTTTGCAAGTTCACCATTATTAATTCAATGGTATGAATTTACAGGTCACCGGGGTGGTAGTTTTTGGATTTTAATCAGTAATATTTTGTTATTGAATTTTTTGATTAAGTCAAAGACAGTTTCAACTCAGAATTTATCTAATCAGTTAGAGTTCTCCTTAGTCAATTTTAAGAAAAACATTAAGTCATTAAGGCCAATAATGATTTTATGGTTTATGCCATTCTTTTTGAGTGTTTCAATTTATTTGTCATTTAAAAGCGATGAATCGGAACAAAAGTTAGGGGCTATTATCCAACCAAATATTGACCCGTATACTGAGAAATTTGAAATCTCTGATCAACAACTATCAAGAACCTGGTCAAAAATATTGAAATCAAAATTGAATGATAAGGGTCTTGATTTGAGACGTAATTCATTTGAAGCTGACCCCGATGTTATTATTTTCCCAGAAACTTTCCTTCATGAGGGAATGATGGAGAGTCATGCAAGTAATTTCAAATCATTACATGAATTTGACTCTTTGCTGGCTTTATACCCAAAAACTAGTTTAATAGTAGGGGCTATGACCTATGAAATATTAAATAGTAAGACAAAAACTTCAAGAAATATAGGTGGATCTAAGGAGAGATATATTGATATCTACAATTCGGCATTTGTAATGACGAATAAAAGACCAGTAGATTTTTATCATAAGTCCAAATTAGTCGTAGGGGTTGAATATATGCCTTTTGGATCTTTTATTCGAGATTATATCGGGGAAATGGTATTAAATTTTGGCGGCACCACCGGAACTTTAGGTACTCAAAATGAACGTGATATTTTCTCTTTGGCCGACACTTCTATTAAATTGGCACCCATAATTTGCTGGGAACAAGATTATGGTGACTATGTGAGAGAATATGCAAATAAAGGCGCAAATGTTTTTGCAATTATTACAAATGACGGTTGGTGGGGCAACACGTTGGGCCATGTTACTCATATGCAGTATGCCAGAATTAGGGCAATAGAGAATAGGCGCTGGGTATTGAGGTCAGCAAATACGGGTATATCTGGATTTATTGATCCTAGGGGTCAAGTTTTTCAGGCTATGACCTGGGGTGAAAAAGGAATAAAAATGAGGGTTTTTGGTGTAAATAATCAAAAAACTATTTTTACAATCAGCGGGGATTTAATTGGTAAAGCAGGAGCCTTGTTATTTCCATTTTTACTATTGAGTGTTTTTGTTCGTAAAAAAGTGTTTTAAATGAGCTCTATTTAGGGTTTTTTAAATACTGAATTTATAAAGAGTGAAGTACCTTTACGGTCAAATAAAATAGTAGATATGCAGTATGATGTTGTGATTGTTGGTTCGGGCCCAGGGGGTTATGTTAGCGCGATTAGATGTGCTCAATTGGGACTAAAAACAGCTCTAGTAGAAAAATACAGTACTTTGGGTGGAACTTGCTTAAATGTTGGATGTATACCTTCTAAAGCTTTACTCGACTCATCAGAGCATTTTCATAATGCAGCTCATAATTTCGAGCTGCATGGAATAGAGAGTATGGCTCCTAAATTAAACATGAGCAAATTTATGGGGCGCAAAGATTCTGTTGTTGATACAACATGTCAAGGGATTGAGTTTCTTATGAAAAAGAATAAGGTCGATGTTATTCATGGTTTAGCCAGTATAATTGACGATAAAACAATCCAAGTAAGCGGTGTAAAAAAGAAAAAAATAAGCACGAAAAATATCATTTTGGCAACTGGATCAAAACCTGTAGAATTACCGTTTGCAAAGTTTGATAAAGAGAGAATTATTTCTTCTACTGAGGCCCTGAAGTTAACGGAAGTACCAAAGCATCTTATTGTTATCGGTGGAGGAGTGATTGGACTAGAAATGGGTTCTGTATATAAACGTCTGGGTTCACAAGTAACGGTAATCGAATACAGCAATAGTATTATCTCTACGATGGATAATTCCTGTGGAAAAGAACTTAGTAGAAGTTTAAAAAAGTTGGGAATAAAATTTCACTTATCTACAAAAGTTCAAAAAGTTACTCGAAAGGGTGATATAGTTAAAGTTGAAGGAGTGGATCTAAAAGGTAATTCTGTAAGTTTTGAGTCAGACTATTGTTTGGTTGCTGTGGGACGAGGATCATACACTAAAGGTTTAAATCTTGAAAAAGTTGGAATTGAATTAGACTCCAAAGGCCGTATTACCATTAATGAAAATATGCAAACAAATAAGCCTAACATTTTTGCTATTGGTGATGTAGTAAGAGGTGCAATGCTCGCTCACAAGGCCGAAGAAGAAGGTGTTTTTGTTGCAGAATATATTGCTGGACAAAAACCACATATTAATTACGATCTAATTCCCAATATTGTTTACACATGGCCTGAGGTTGCAAGTGTTGGCAGGACAGAAAAAGAACTTAAAGATTCAGGAAAAACCTATAATATTGGTTCTTTTCCAATGCGTGCTCTTGGTCGATCACGTGCTTCAACAGATGTTGACGGGATAGTCAAAATTTTAAGTGATTCTAAAACTGATGAAGTATTAGGTGTTCATATTGTAGCTGCAAGAGCTGCAGACTTAATCATGGAAGCAGTTGTCTCAATGGAGTTTAGGGCATCAGCCGAAGATATTGCAAGAATTTGCCATGGTCATCCCACTTATGCAGAGGCAATAAAAGAGGCAGCTCTCGACGCTTCTGGTAAAAGAGCAATTCACTCCTAAATGCCCTTTAAGGCGCACAAATTAGATTCTGCGTCCGTTGAAATTAGGACGGCTTTGAGAAATGTAGCCGATACATTTTCATATTTTAGTCTTCTAGAGACGGGTAATTCTGTAGAGCAAACTAAAGAACCTCTTGATAAATATGATTTTATTGCTGCTGCAGGTGGAGCTGAGGTCCTGTCATACAATATTGCCGATGAAGGAGCATGGATAGACTTCAAGACGAAATGTCGCTCAAAATCAACATGGTGGTTTGGAATTTTTAGTTATGAGTTAAAAAATGCGTTTGAGAAATCAATTTCCTCAAGGCATGGCGTTAACAAAAATTTTCCAGAACTAATCTTTTTTGAACCCAATTGGTTGGTCTTATCTCAAGAAGGCGAAGTCAGTTTGCTTATCAATGATAATATTGACATGGATCCAATCTCGTGGTTTAAAGACCTAAAAGGGAGAAGTAGAAAAAATTCGAGATTACAACCTGATCAAGATATTGTTTTGAAGGGGCTTTGCGAAAGAGAAGAATATATTTCAAAAGCGAGGCAAATAATAAAATGGATTGACCTAGGTGACATGTATGAAGCAAATTTGTGTATTCCATACGTTGCTCAAGGATACGCCAATAAAATGGAAGTTTTCAAACGACTGCAATCTCGAGTAGAATCCTCTATGGCAGGTTACTATAAAACACCATCGGCTACCTTAATTTCTGCATCTCCAGAAAGGTATCTCTGTCTAAGGAAACATGGAGAATCATTTAAGATGTTCAGTCAGCCCATTAAAGGCACAGCCCCTCGTGGTAAGAATAGTGTCCAAGATGATATTAATTCAGATTCTCTTAAAAGTTCGAGTAAAGAAAGAGGAGAAAATATTATGATTGTTGATTTAGTCCGTAATGATTTGTCAAAAGTATCAAAAAAGAATACTGTGAGTGTTAAACGTTATCTTGAGCTTAGGAAGCTTCCTCATCTATTTCATCTGGTCTCTACGATTGAAGGCTCCTTAAAAAAGGAATGCGACTGGCTAGATTTAATTGAAGCATCATTCCCAATGGGCAGTATGACAGGAGCTCCAAAAATTCGAGTTATGGAAAGATTGGATAGTCAAGAATTATCAAGAAGAGGGTGGTATTCTGGCGCTCTTGGTTATGTGTCGCCAGATGGAGAATGTGATTTTAATGTTATCATAAGAAGTTTATTTTATGAGAATTCGAATCACCGTTGGACATCATGGGCCGGTTCTGCATTAACTATCGACTCTGATCCAGAGAGAGAATGGGACGAAATAAATTTAAAAATAGATGCTCCAAGACAAATATTACGGTCAAAAAATTAATTATGCCCACTGAGAATCTAAATTTACATGATACGGTTAACAGTTCCCTTTCCGGAGTCTCGGGTCCTTTTATTTTGATGTTTTCGGGTGGCCAGGATTCTGTCGTTTTAGGACACATTTTATTTACCCAGAAAAGAATATTTCATGTAATTCATGTTAATTATGGATTAAGAGGTACGGAATCAATTGAAGATGAAAAGTTTGTAATTGACTGGTGCGAAAAGTACTTTATTCCGCATAAGGTAATCAGATCTCCTAATGATATAAAAACCTCAAGCAATGTTCAATCTTATGCGAGAAGTATAAGATATAAAGCAGCTATGGATTATTCTGAAGAATTAAATGTAAAAAATATTCTAACAGCGCACCATTTAAATGACAGTGCGGAGACTTTTCTATTTCATGCAGCAAGAGGAACTGGTATTGATGGTCTGATTTCATTATCATCAAATCAGGGAAGTATCCATAGACCACTTTGGTCAGTTACCAAGAATCAAATAAAATTATATGCTAAGCAAAATAAACTTGCTTGGAGGGAGGATTCCACAAATCATTCTGATAAATATACTAGAAATCATATCAGACATAATTCATTATCATTTTTGATTGAGGCTATTCCTCAAGCATTGCAAGGTTTAAGAACTACACAAAAAAATTTACGTGAACTTTTATCATATGTTAACGAAAATATCGAAAAAGACAGAAAATTATACTTGAATCCTTCTGATTCAATTGACGGAGGAATATTACTGATGCCTAATTTATTCAACAATTCCCATGGGCCCTTATTATTAAAATATTTTCTCAAAGGAGAATCTAGTTTTGATTTTAATCAGGTTAAATCCTTATTAAATTCTGAGGTAGGCGCTCACTTTGAATCGAAAGGGTGGCAAATTTGGAAAGAGCGAGAGGGACTAATATTGTTATCCCCAGAATTGGCGGAAAAAAGGACATTGAAAAGAGAGTTTAAAATTGTAAATGATACATCAGGTAGTCTCCATGGAAATTTCTGGGATGGTAAAAAATGGACCTCAGAAAAAGAATGGGGGATTGATGATTATCAAAAAACAGAGTTTCAAGAATTAAATTACGAAATGAGCCCAGTCATCCCCATAGATATTAAAGGTGAATCCTGGGTTTGGAGAACATGGTCTAAAGGAGATTATATCTTCCCGTTTGGAATGAAAGGCAAAAAGAATGTTAGTGATTTTTTAAGGGATTCTGGAGTACCCTCTTGTATTAAGCATCTGCAGTTAGTCCTTTCAAACTCGAAGGAACCGGGAGAAGTGTTTTGGATTCCAGGACAAATACTTAGTCGAAGTATCAAGACGAATGAGAAAAAAAAATATATCCGTATTTATGAGAAATGATCTGTTATTTTTGCCTTTATGAAAGGTTTAAAACAAATCATATTGCTGCTGAGTATTTTTTTTCAGGCATTTGCAGCTAACAGTCAAATTCTGACCCCAATAAAATGGTCAACAAATGTAAATGGTAAATACATAGAAGCGACTGCGATTTTAGAACCAGGCTGGCATCTTTATAGTCAGTATAATAAAGACTTTCCATTTCCCACTAAGTTCATTTTTGATTCGACATCCTTATTTTCTGGCAACCAACAAGTTGTTGATTTTAATGATTTTGATTTTTTTGAGGAACCACCTTCAGTCACTGAATTTGTGAAGGAGTTTGATATGGAGTTATCTTTTTTTAAAGATGAGGTAACTTTTCGTCAAGAAATTAAGAACTGGAATCAAGAAAATATAACCCTAGAAGCGGAAGTAGAGTTTATAGTTTGTAATGATGAAATGTGTCTTCCTCCCGAATATTTAAACCTTTCTTGGGATATTCAAAGGTCACCAAATGAATCGAATTTATTAACTGAAAATAATTTAAAGTCCGATAAAACATCGGATGAAAATGTAGTTGCCTCTGAGGATGAATCTTCACTAGAAGGACTTCTGGGTATTTTCGGTGAAGGTATGTTCTGGGGGTTTTTCGCGATAATCATGCCTTGTATTTTCCCTATGATTCCCCTTACGGTCAGTTTTTTTATGAAGCAAAGTAAAAATCGGTCTGAGGGAATTCGTAAAGCTGTGACCTATGGAATCAGCATAAATGTTATTTATGTAGCTCTGGGAATTCTAGTAACAGTTTTATTTGGTGGAGATGCCTTAAATGCATTAGCTACTAACCCATGGTTTAACTTGGCATTCTTTTTCCTCTTTGTGATTTTTGCAATTAGTTTTTTTGGAGCTTTTGAAATCACACTGCCTTCAAAATGGGTCAATGGTTCTGACACTTTAGCCAACAAAGGAGGGCTTTTAGGCATATTTTTCATGGCATTCACATTGGCCCTAGTCTCTTTTAGTTGTACAGGTCCATTGATCGGAACTTTATTAGTTCGTGCGAGTCAATCTGGCGAACTTCTGGCTCCTACTATGGGAATGCTAGGTTTTTCCTTTGCATTGAGTCTTCCTTTTATGCTTTTTGCAGCCTTTCCTAGCTGGTTGCAGAGTCTTCCAAAATCTGGAGGATGGATGAACTCAGCTAAAGTTGTATTGGGCTTCTTGGAACTCGCATTTGCTCTTAAATTTCTTTCTACGGCAGATATGGTTTGGCAATACCATATTTTAAATCGTGAACTTTTTATTGCGATTTGGGTAGCAATTTCTTTTATAACTGCGATGTATTTATTCGGAGGATTCCGATTGCCAAACGACAGTAAAATAGAATTCCTTGGTGTTGGTCGAATGCTATTAGGATCAATGTTTTTAATAATCTCATTCTATTTATTACCAGGAATATTTGGGGCTCCAGTAAAGATTATTTCAGGGTTCCCTCCACCGTTACATTA
>MDSX01017256.1_pt1 | contig 28448 bp, 29 predicted proteins | sample 811141 | NCBI WGS metagenome assembly MDSX01 (sample SAMN05326642, study PRJNA326480) | marine metagenome | isolation source: seawater | place: Atlantic Ocean: South East | collected 2010
ACAGATGAAAAAACTGGTAAAATATTCAAACAGGATCTCGACGGAGATTGTGGAGACCAAGTGGGTTATTTTAAAAATGGTAAAGAAATATTCTATTAACAATATTTATTTCTAGTATAATAATATAAATGTATGCCGAAAACTTATGCCCCCCTGCATTAATTTATTTAGTTTATTCTCTTGTTCAAATTGTTATAGACACACTCAAAGGTTTATATAATACTGCTTTCATAAAAGTATGGATTATGTTGTTATTTACAGCTTTATTGAACGTTTTATGCCAACAAGGTTTAGGTATTGTCTCATGGGTTATAGTATTTTTACCATTTGTTTTTATGGCGCTAATTACCACTATTTTACTTTTTAACTTTGGACTAGACCCTGCAAGCGGAAGACTATACACTGATAGAAACATAAATAATGATATCAGAAATAATGATATTAGAAATAATAATTTATCTAGTACACCATACATATTAACATCTGATGGACTAACTCATTCTCATTTACATAGACGTAAAAACGGGAATTATCACGCACATATTCACACACACCCTAATATTAATAATATGATGCATTAGTTAAATATTTTATAATATATTATAAATAATTATTATGAATTTATTAGTTAATATAATATATTATTTTTTTTATTTGTATAAAATATTTAAAAAAACATACTATCTTATGTTGTATTATTTAGTTAAAAACAATATTTACTATATTTACGTTATCAACGGAACAACAGAAATACATTCTAAATTTGATGATCGTGATTATTATGATATTGCTTTTATAAAACAAACTGTTTATAATAAAGATAATTATAGAGAATATTACAAACGAATACTAAATAATTATAAAAACACTAGTAGTGATTTATGTAAATTTAAAACTAAAAACAACATCATTTCTATATATGTTAAAATAAATTCTAATGAATATTTTATTAACATTGATAAATTTACATTAGTAGGTAATATTATATTAGATAAACCTTTTTTAAAATGGTACCTGTATAAAAACCATAATATTAAAAATATAGATGACAATTATACTATAACTTTATTTGACAAAGATGTTAATGTTTACGAATTAAGCAGTACAAATTATGTTTTAATAGAAGAAGATAGTTTTAAAATTAAAACTATATAAAAAAATTGATCACTATATTATATAATATGGAACTTTGTCAAGCCATGGATAATAAATTAAAAGAAACGTCTAATAAATTAAATTCTGCTTGGACAATGTGGGCTCATCTACCTCATGATACTGATTGGTCAATTTCTAGTTATAAAAAAATAATGACATTTAACACTATTGAAGAAATACTTTCACTATTGGAAATAATTCCTGAAAAAATGGTTAAAAACTGTATGTTATTTATTATGAGAGATGAAACTAAACCTACATGGGAAGACCCTATTAATAGGAATGGTGGTTGCTTTTCATATAAAATATTTAACAAAAATGTAATAAGCATATGGAACCTATTATGTTATGCTCTTATAGGAGAATCTATGTCTAACAATATTGATTTTTGCAATTCTATATCAGGCCTTACTATATCACCAAAAAAAAATTTCTGCATTATTAAAATATGGATGTCTAATTGCAATAATCAAGATCATAAAAGCATTATAGAAATGGAAGGGTTAAATTCCCATACTTGTATATTTAAAAAACACGCCCCCGAATATTAATTATTTAAATTTATTAATATTTAAAGATTATAACAAAATCTTTAAATATATATGTCATCTTTTACCAATAATAATGTTCTTACTATTAAAACCGTTCAAATAGCGCCATTTAGAACACTTATGGTTGCTTTAAAAGATATTTTACTTGAAACCAATATATGTTTTCAAGCTGATGGTATTAAAATAATAAATATGGATAAATCACATACAATATTGGCCCATCTTTTTTTGCGTGCCGAAAATTTCGAATTCTATGAATGTAAACATGAAAAAATAATTATTGGAGTTAACATGTTTCATCTTTTTAAACTTATAAACTCAATAGATAATGATGATACTTTAATTATGTATATTGAAGAACAAGATTATAATGACGGTGTTGTTAATCATTTGGGACTTAAATTTGAAAACGGCGACATTAAACAATGCAAAACACAAAAATTACGATTAATCGAACCTGACACTGATGAATTAGAAGTACCTAATGTTTCTTTTTCATCAGTTATTAATTTACCATCGTCTGATTTTCAAAAAATAATTAGAGATTTGTCTTGCATATCAGATAAAATTGAAATTAAGTCCGTTGCAAACGAACTCATATTTAAGTGTAGAGGACCATTTGCTTCTGCCGAAATTAGAAGAGCAGAATCGGACGGTAGTATGGAATTTATACAGCAAAATTCTAATTCTATAATACAAGGTGAGTTTTCACTAAAAAATTTAGGGTACTTTATTAAATGTACAAATCTTTGCAACCAAATTGAAATGTACCTAGAAAACGATTTACCGCTTGTCGTTAAATATAATGTAGCCTCTCTTGGAGATATCAAATTATGTCTTGCCCCTCTTCCATCAAACTCGTAAATATTAATATACATTCCGTACATTACTTACTAATAAAATCTATAACAATAAGATATGGATGAATCATATATTATTGTTAAAAATCTTTTCGACAAATATAAATCAAATATCTATATGAAAAATAAACTTGAAAATTACATTAATAATCTTCCTGTCATATTAGATAATATTGAAAGTGATTACGAAAAAAGAACTATTAATAAAGAAATACTTAATAAAAATAAGGAAACTTTTATTACTGAATTTTTAGAAGAAAATAATTTTTTATACATACCTCAAACTGAAATATTTATTTTCTATAATAACATATCATATAGCACAATTTCAGAAGATGATATATTACATCTTATTATAGACACTATCAATAAAAATAAACCTAATCTACAATCATGCAAATTTAAAATTAAAACAAACATTATTAAACAAATAAAAGAAACTTCTATTAGCACTTCAATCCCAGAATCTATAACTATACAAACCATTTTAAACTTTTTTTATCCTAATATTTTTAAAACTAAAAATGAGGTTAAATATTTTTTAACAATACTCGGAGATAATATATTAAATAAAAAAGACAACCTTATTTACTTGATTGATATTTCATTTAAATCATTAATTCAGCAATTATCACAACAGCTTTTCTTGTATTTAAATAAAAATACTACTGACAACTTTAAATTTAAATACTCTGACCATAAATTTGAATCATGTAGAATACTTCAACTTGTTAACAATACTTTTGATATTAATTTTATAAAGCAAAATATTCTTAATATAATAACTGTATCCTGTTATTACTCTAAAAGATACATATCATCTGATGGTTTTATAGAACAGTCAAATGACAATTTATTAAAAAAATCTGTTTTAGTTTTAAAACAAAATACACCCATAAAATTGATAAATAAATTTTTAAGTGAATATACTGTTAAAAATGATTCTAGTAATATGCAATTCAAAGATTTATACTTTATTTGGAAACAATACTTAAAAAAATATAAACTACCCCATGTTGTTAGTATAGGAAATTTTAAATCATTCTTAGCAGAATTAAACATTTACAATGCTCAAACCGATTCGTGCAATAATATTAAAAGTAAATATCATTCTGAATGGATGCATTTCGAACAATTCTGGAATACTAATATAATTTATAATGAAAATGATGATAACAATTATGAAATAGGTGAACTTATTACATTGTTTCATGATTGGTGTAATTCAATGTCTATATCTACAACTATCAACGAAGAAGAATTAATCGAAATATTGTTATGGAAAAATCCTAATTTACATATTGAAGACAATAAATATGTTTATAATATCACATGTAAATTATGGGATAAAACCACTTCCATCGATATCGCACTACATAGTATGAAAGAACAAAATTTAAATTTAAACAATTTAAATGCATATAAATTTTACTGTAAATTTATTAATACTAATTATAAAGGTAAGTATATTGTAAGTAAATTATTTTTTGATAAATACATATTATGAAACTATTTAAATTTTTAACATTATAATATTAATTATAATGAAATACTTAATATATGAAATGTTCAGCGGCGTAGGGTTTTGTAATCAACTTTTTTCACTAGAAACTGCTGTCTATTTATCCTATATATCAAAAAGACAATTAATACTATTAGTTAAAAATCCTTTTTGTCATTGTGGAAATACATCGTGGGATTTCGGTCGTATTCTTGATTACTTTTCTGATGATTATCTAGAATACCTGCCCCACAGTATAAAAGTTATTTATGGAAGAAATGATGATAAGGAAATAATAGACATTATATCTAATCCAGCAAAAACTAAGCATATTAATTACAAAGATAGATTCTCTAATATTGTTTTTGTAGATAAAGATCTTGATACTATTGACAATGGTGAAACGATTAATAATTACCTTAGAGGGAGACATAAAGAGCATCTATATCTCGACGATCATGAAAACTACGAATATATATATATAAATCAATCTAATGCATCTCGAATATTATACAATTTTTACACTAGTATTGAAAATAACATAAATATTAATAACATTGCACGCGCATTTACTAATCTTAATCCTAATATTAATGCGCTTTTTAAAGAAATAAAATTACCTGATAAATTTTTAGCAATACATTTACGTTTTGGAGATACTAAACATGATGTTTCAAAAATTAATAATAGAACAGCTGAATATTTAGATAACATAGATTTTGATCTAATTAAAATGTCTAATTTACCTGTAATTGTCATGTGTGATCGTAAAGATTCTGATTTCTTACTACATTTTAAAAATAACAATATTAATATTATATTCGCTGATTCGCTTATTACCGATATTAACTATAAAAATAACGAATCTCTATCTATTTTTAAAAGAAAGGAAATCATAGAATTTTTACTTGAAAAACACATTTGCGAAAAATCTGATATTTTTATCGCTAATAACGGAAGCACTGTTTCTAATTACATTAATTATAATAGATACATTAATAACAAAAGTTATTGTAATCTTTATTCAAATATTAAATCTAAATATATGAATAATGAAAAAATATCTTTTATAGATAATCAGGGAAGCGGTAGATTACTTTCATGGCAATGTTTTTGGACAGATAATGTCATTAAATATCCTTTTAAATATAAAATTATAACATTAACAAACAATGGTTATAAAAATCTTACTGAAAATCTACTAATTTCTATGAAAAAAATTGGACTTCTTCATTCTATTAAAATTTACTGTTTAGATAAAGACTCTTTTGAGTACTTTAAAACTAAATACGTATATAATGATATCGAATTAATATCTAACGTAGAGAGTACTTATTCCAACTGGATAGAATATAAAGCTCCACAAAGTAAGGATGAACCCGGTAAAAAATTATGGGCAGAAGTTACAAAATATAAAATAATAGCAATTAACTATGAACTAGTTAAGGGCAATGATGTCGTTTTTATAGACGGAGATATTGTTATCAATGAACCATTTATTGAATATTTATATAATAATATAAACGATGATGACATTTTAATACAAAGTGATAACGCAGATAAGGGTGGAAAAGATTGTATGTGCACTGGATTTTTTTTAATGAAATCTAATTCTAAAACTATATCCTGCACCGATATTAATAACATTGATATGAATAACTTTCCTAATGATCAACAATATCTAAGATGGGCTGCTTTCAAATATGATTTAAAATATAATTATCTAAATTTGGACTTATATCCTAATGGTAAATATTATAGAACATATTTACCTAACTCGAATATTATACATTTTAATTATGATTCTGGCTTGGCTAAAATAAATAGAATGAAAAATTTTAATTTTTATTATATAGAAGACGAAACTTTTAATATGACATTCAAAAATTGGTTACAATATAAAATACTACATTCTGATATTATCATTAACTCGTCTGTTCAAGATTGCAGCGATAGATTAACAGACCTACCCATTGGTGTACAGCACGATTTTTTAAAATATTATAAAGAAAATAATTGCAACATAGATAGTTTTACAAATAATACCTGTTTAAATAGTGAATTGTGTTTATCTTCATTTACTAGAAATACCGACAGATCTAGAAGATCTAATCATAATATAAACAGAAACACTATATCTAATATTTTAGATGATAAATTTTATATAGCAAAAAATAAGTATTCAACTACTGATTACTTTAAAAATATTGGAAAATTTAAATTTGTTATATGCCCCGAAGGCAACGGTATTGATACACATCGTTTATGGGAAACTTTATACTCAAAAGGGATTCCTATTGTGGAAAATAATATGGAAATGCGGAAAAAATTAGAACACTTACCAATTATTTGGACTTATGATTACAGTGAAATTACTGCGGATTATCTTGAAGAACAATATCAGATAATTTTAAATACAAAATATGATTTTTCATACCTATTATTATCTTTTTATGGTTCAAAAAAAAAAAGAGAAATATATGAGCGCTCTAAACATTGGTGCTTCAAAAAAAATTTAGGCGATTTTTTTAACAATTACTACTCTACATTGTCTATACCTATAATAAATAAACCTAATGTTATTGATAAAACTTCAATAAACTACGAAAATAATAACGTCGATAGAGTTGAATACTACGCGTTAAAAGACGGAAACGGTATACCGTTGGATAAAAAACTATATGAAATATTTAATAAAGAAAATGGCGTATTTATTGACGTCGGAGCGCATGACGGAATAATGCAAAGCAATACTATGTATTTTGAAAAGCATAAAAACTGGAATGGAATTATAATTACACCAAATAAAGACAAATACTACGAATGCATTAAAAATAGACCGAACTCTATTTCGACACAATTCGCATGTGTTGAACCTACATATTTTAATAATACTATACAAGGCGATTTTTGGAAATTATCTGGTTCAAGAGACGGAACAAGAAATAATACACAAAGAATTGAACACTCACCTTGCAATACTTTAACAAATATTCTAGATCTAAATTTTATAGACTTTAATATCAAATATAAAAAAAATTTAACAACTGACATTGATTTTATAAAAATAGACACTTCTTCACATGAATACGAAGTGCTACTTGGATTAGATCTAAATAAATACAAACCTAAATATATACTTGTAGAAATATTAGTTAACGATTATCAAAAAATTGTAGATTATCTTAACATTCATTCTTACAAATTAATATCTAATTTTAGTGATTACAATAAGAATAATCATAGACGTTGGGATGGAACGCATAACGACTACTTGTTTAAGAATGATTTTGACAATTTATTAGATAACATTACTTTAAACATTAGTTAGTAAAGAATTATAAAAATAATTTGACAATTTATATTAAATGTATTTTATAATTTGTCATTATACGCCTCTTAAAGAAAGAAACGATTTTATACGAAAACAGCTAAATGATAAAGTGAAGGATGTTAACTTTTACAACTTAGATGCTGATCCTAGCAATGATAATGTACCTATTTCTGATTACAGTTTCGAGAGTAATATAAATACCGCTAATACAGCATTATTTGTTAGAAAATTTGATAGAGACTATCTTAATAAAGATATTTTAAATAAATATTATTTAACTCAACACGATAAATCCAATAATATACGACTTGAATTTGTTGAACACAATGATTATAACACCAATAAACTAACATACGATAATTTTAATTCAAAATATAATTATTCGCTTAATAGTAGAGGAAATAAACTCTCTGAAATGTCATTAGCACTTAAACACTATGAATCACTTAAAACTATATCTAAATTAGATGTTAGTTATGCTATGATAATAGAAGATGATTGTGTTTTTGTTGATAATTTTATGCAAAAATTAAAAGAAAAAATGGATTTGTTTCCAGCGGATTGGGACATATATTATCCTAATAGTTGTCCTAATCCAGGTTTTCGAACAAAAGGCGGGTTTAAAAAGTTAAATAATACCAATAAAATTGCTATTAAAAATCATCCATCCTCAGTATTTAGTGTTTCTTATCTTATAACTAAGAATGCCGCAACCAAAATTATTGATGAAATTGAAAAAAATAAATTATGGTTGCCAATTGATCATGAATTTAATTGGTTAGCATACAAGCTTGATCTTAAAGTAATATGGAACACACAATCCCCACGAATTACCTTATGGGGACAAAGCGGATTTAAATCCTCTCTTAACTAGTTCTTCTTTTTTTCTTTTTTTGTTTTCTTTTTTCCGTTCTTTTTTGTTTTCTTTTTTGTTTTCTTTTTTTTTTTTTGTACCTTCGCCTATTCCAACCATTGATCTATTGTGTTGTTTGTCGGATTTTTTGAACGCGTCATTAGCCATTTCTTCTATTTCTTTCTTACTATGGTTCCGTGTTAAAACTGCATCTGATAATCTATTCATAGTATTAGGAGAAACCACTCTCTTTGTCTTAGATTCATATTTGCCATCTACATGTGCACCACATACACTACAATTAGTGAAATTATTTATAGTTCCACATCTACTACACGTCCAAGGTGAAACTTTTTTTTTAATTATTGCATTACCTTTTTCATCCCAGCGTTCTTCCATATATATATATATATATTATTTTAATCTTTTGGCCCATATTGGCCATGTTTTTGATTTAGGTAAATGACTCAACGTCTCATCTTCTAAAACAATTGAGCCTTCTATTTTTCTTATAATACTCGTTATACTTTGATCATGACGACAATCTTTAAAACCATTATGTTGTTTATTTTTATTGTAATAATTTGTAAATAGTTTGTTGTCATACTCCAATACTTTGTTTACTTTTGATAATATTTTCAACAAATGAGGCTTTTTTTGCATTATTAATATACCTCCCAATGATTGTCCAGTTAAACCTATATCTTCATCAGGAGATATATTAAAATAGTTAAAAACCTCGCTTGTTGTCCATTCTCTTTCCTTATGATGCATTCTAAATGATATTATACCATATTCTGATTTATTAAGCATTTCAAAATATTCAATAAATCTCTCTTTTCCTTCTTTATTTATAACACAGCCCGCGTCTAAATAAACCAAATAATCACCTTCGTTTAATTTATCTAACTCTTGATTTATAATATCTATCTTCCATATCCAAAAACCACCGCCATGTTGGTCACATAAAACATCTTTATGTTTTATTTTGAAATCATTTGTTAGATTGCTTGCATCACATGTTTTTATACTATCAAAAACGTCTAATTCTTTTACTTGTTTAGCAAGCCTAAATTTACTTTCATTATATTTATTTGTTCCATAAGTAATAAAATATTTTTTACTCATATAAATATATATAATATATATATTTATATGCTGAAACTTGCTTTTATAAATTGGTGGTCTAATGGTAGTGACGATTTTTTTAGAAAATTTATTGAAAATTATTTAAAAATTCAAACGGTCATCGACAACAATAATCCTGATATAGTTTTTTTTTCTGTCTTTTATAAAGAATCTCCACAAGATTTTGTTAAAAATCACCCATCGGTTAAAATTAAAATATTCTTTACAGGAGAAGACACGACATCACGATTCAGTAGAGGTTGTGGCTCCGACCACTACTACCTAAATTTTGCTGATATATCTCTTGGATTTAAATTTATAGATCACCCAAATTACATTAGATTTCCTTTATGGTTAACTTACATAAATATAGAAGAATTTAATATGGGGAAACCATGTTTACCTTTTAATCAGTTATTAAACTTTAAATTAAATAAATCTAAAAACTTTTGTTGCATAGTTTCAAATCATGATAACAGTAATACAAGAAAACCAATTATTAATAAACTTTCACAATATAAAAATGTTCACTGTGCTGGATCTATATTTAATTGTGATAAAACAGCCATTTTTAAAAGAATATCTTGTGGAAAAGGTGAAAATAATAAACAGATACTACTTAACAATTATAAATTTAATATATGTTCAGAAAGCAGCTTATCAGAAGGCTATATTACTGAAAAACTATTTGAATGTTTAATAGCAGGGTGTATTCCAATTTATTATTGTAATAATGATACTATGATTGAACCTGAAATAATTAATAACGATTTTATTATTAAATATAACAACGATAATATTGACGATGCTTATGAAAAAATAATTAATATTGATAAAACAATTGAAATTACTAATACTCCATTAACTGAGAACGCATTAGAAAACATTATTAAATACTATGATAATCTTAAATCGTTCCTAATTAAAAATTTAAATAGTACATTTATATATGTACAAACCTAATTATATTGAAAAATATAAAATATATGATATACTTTACAATACGTTAAATCAAATTATTATCATTGTACCCTTTCGAATAACACGTAGGTATAATATACAGTATGTTAACACTAAAAATAACACTAATCATAAATTTAATGTAATAACATGTCCTCATGGACATACATACATTTATAGTTTGAATATGGAATATTCTAAAAATATAAAACTATTAATAGATAACGTTGTAGTCGAAACAACTGTTAATAGATATCCTAATCTTTCCGATAATATAATATTATCTACTATGGTTAAAAATGAAGATAACTATGTAAAACAATGGATTGAATTTCATAGAGGAATCGGCGTAGATAAATTTATTATATATGATAACGCTAATGGAAACGACAATAATCTATCATATACCTCTAACCAAAAATATAGCAATTTATCTTTATTATTAGACGAATACATCAAAAATAATATCGTTATTCTTATAGATTGGCCTTATCCAAAAAGAACTGAAAAAGGAAGCGCAAGCGGTCAAACCACACAACAAAACCATTCTATATATGCATTCAGAACATCAAAATATATAGGCTTATTTGATATAGATGAATATATTAATATGCAAAAAGAAACAAATATTAAAACTGCAATAAACAATATAATAGAAAATGAAAAACTAGACTTAAATAATATAAGTTGTCTAACTCTAAAAAATAGATTTTTTTACAATCCTAAAAATTTACCTGTTGATGGATATAATTTCTTAAAAATATATAATTGTTCTCATATAGTTAGGGAATGTCATGTAAAATCCTTCGTTATACCTAATAATACATCGACATACTCTATTCATAAAGTAACCTCAGGTAAACCTAGCTATAATATTGAACCGTCCTATTTATACTTTAATCATTACTATTTTCTAAATAAATCAAGAGGAAAAAAAAAAACTGACAAATTAGACGATTCGATATCTATACACACTAAAAATCTTATCAATTAATACTTATATTTACCGTCATGGTCAGCCAGTGAAGCATAGAAAAAATAAACATCATCATCTAAATACACACTATCTGTATGTTCTAGACATCTTCGCCAACAATCACAGTCTTCTTTTCCGTTTGGTAAATTTTTCATATAACCTATATTTTCTAAAATTGTTTTTTTAACTATTACACTTGACGCTATCATGCAGTTATGTATTTCTAAAAATTCCTTGTTCCATATCTTTGGAAATCCTTTCGAAATATCTACTTTTTTATCTCTATATATTTTTACTAATGCAGTAAAATGCTTTTCACTATTGAATTTTAAATATTTCTTATTCTTGTTGTATCTTTCATTTCTATTACCATGCAAACCTTCTGTACTACTCATATGACAACCGAAATTAACCATGGCATTCATTTGATTTTCTAGTTTAGATGGAAACCATATATCATCGTCGTCTAAAAAAGCTATATACTCGCCAGTTGCTTCTTTCATACCAACAGTTCTAGTATATCCTGCACTAGCATGTCCAAATATTTTTGAACTATTTTTCTCTAAATGAATAATTTTTATCTTATCACCATACTTTTTATTGAAATCAAAACTATAATAATCCTCTTGTATTGATTTATCATTTATAACTATTATTTCAAAATCCTGCATCGTTTGAACCATTACCGAATCAATAGCTTCTAATAAACAATTAAATCTATTATATGACGGTATAATTACTGATACTTTTACCATTATATTATTTAAATATAAATAACAACAATATATTACTAATTATATATTAGTAATATATTGGATATAATTTCATTATATATATTTAAAGTTATATACATAATTAAAGTTAAATGAGCATTAATGATAAATATACTGCTTTTATTAGTTGTAGTCCTAGATACTCTGATAATACTGATATTGGTTTAAAACAAATATATAATTGCGTTAATTCTTTAATTAACGAACTTAACTTAAATCAAACTAAAATATACATAATATTTGATGGAATAAAAAACAGGCCTTTAAATGATTTCGGTGAAAAAGAGATTGAAAATTATAAAGCTAAAATTAATTACATAAAAAATCTACCATCTATATACAATAATCCATTCATAACTATAATAGAATTCGATGAATGGTTACATCAAGCTAATTCTCTTAAAAAAGTAATGAATAAATACTGTAAAACACCTTTAATTTTATCAATTCAAGAAGATTCACTAATACTTAATGGAGACAATATTAACATGGGTATAATAACCGATAAACTTCTTAATGACGACTCTGTTGAATATATAAAATTGTTTATTCACGAAGATTTAACTATATTACCAGGCCAAGAAAGATTGGGTAGATCTGTTCCAGGTGATTATAGACCCGAAACACTCCCCGCCACGCCTCACCCTGAAACAGATTTATTACATAAATGTAAAGAATGGTCTGATAGACCACATTTCGCTACATTAAAACATTATACTGAAAGAGTATGGCCAAAAATAGCCCCTACATTTAGATGCACTATGGAACAAGAAGTTAAATTTGCTTCAATAAGAAATGAAGTAGATTGGAATCTTTGGATATACGGAAAAAGAAAAAATATGAAACATGAATGCGATATAGCTTATACTAATTCTGGACTTGGAAGCGCTTTTCATAAAAAAGGTACACATAGAAATTGAATTATTTTAATATAAATATAATTAATTACTATATTTATATGAAAATTTGTTTTGTTAAACAAGATGTATATCAAGATCTTTATGTGGGGGACAATAAACTACAAAGTAAACAATTACTATTTTCTTCTATGATGAGAGTTGGTCCATATGCGTTAATTGATGATTTATCCGGGGATTTTTACATAATAAAAGAAGAAAATACAGAAGAATGTCAAATATACAACCACTTTCTAAGAGGTTTTGGAGGTAATTATAAAAAACTTAAAACCGATTTACTGAATAATATACCCGGTAATCATTTCTTTGAGCCCGGGTCAGATAAACCTAATGGATATTATTCTGTTGAAGCCGACAGTATAGAATGGAATAAATATGATATAGTAATATCAATTAACTTTTCTATACCTTCACGTATAGTTAATAATTATAAAAATGTTCTTTGGTGTTATCTTATAGGTGAAAATAATTTACATTTACTTAATTCTCCTAAATATGGTTATGATATAGCGCTTAATCAAGATCTTATTGTAGAAAACTATGATTTATCGTCTAATGTAATATATTTTCCTTATACATTTCTAAGTAAAAATACACTTTCTAATCTTTTTGATAAAAATATACAAGCTAATTCTATATTTATTGAAATAAATTCGTGTAGAGATAGACCAGTTAAGTCTTATCCAGAATTTTTTGATAAAATATCACTTGATTTATCACTAAATATACTAACTCATGATCAAAATATTGAAACTAATCTTATAAACTTAAACAAATCTAAATATTTTATTAAGTTAGGTGGAAGAAACATAAGAGGTAATTCTATTATTGAAGCCATCTCATCTAATACACTTGTTGTTTTAGATAAAAATAAAACCGGTTATAGCTTTTTAATTCCAGATGAATGCAATATTACAACAGAAGATGAACTATATAGTAAAATTAAATATTTCCAAGAAAACGAAACTTACTACCTAAAAATAAAAGAGATGCAAAAAAACATTCTTCAAAAATATTGCTATGAAAAACCATTAGAACATCTTTATTTTAACTGGTATTCTAAGGTTGATAAGGCAGTTGTTTTTGTTTCTAATATTCCATATTTTTGCAATTTTTTATTAACCCTTGAACAACTTGTTAATATTGGCAAGTATAACGGCGATATAATTCTAATTGCCGCAGATGATTTATATAACTCTAAAATTATTACTAATGAAAAACTAAAACAATATAATGTTAAAGTCGTTAATTTTCCAGACATTAAAAATATCATGAATGATAATACAGTTAAAAATATCTATGACAATTATGGACCACATGGCAAAAAAAACTATAATTGGGGGTTTGGTTGTTTTAATAAGTTTCATTTATTCAATCCTTACTTTAAAAAATATAAGTATATTTTTTATTTAGATACTGGAATAAAAATATACAGACCTATTTGGGACATGTTCACTCTTGTAAAAAAAAACACTATTTTAGCACATCACGACGACTTTCCTAAATATCACTATAAATTGGCTGATAAATTCAGAGATATAGAACCATATAAACATGATATTAGTGAAAACTTTGATATGGAAACTAAACATTATTTCCAGACTACAATTATGTTATACGATACATCTATAATTAATGATGATACTGTTAAAAACATCATTAATCTTGTGGATAAATATCCTATCTCATGCAACGGAGATCAAGAATATATATCTTTATATTTTCATCAAATAACAAAACAAATGGAACAAATAACCTTAAATAAAAACTATGATTACTACTATTATGATTATTATAGAAGATTCGGAATTAATAAATATTGCATGAGTAAAATATAAATTTATTTAATCGTTTTCTATGCTATAATGCAATAATAATATATTGTAAAAATCTAATTCTAATGCTTCTCTATAATGTATATGATCTCTTCCATTAAATATCATCAGACCGTTTGATTTACAATCACATTCTATACACTCAGTTTTTAATGGCGTTTCATCATATCTACCTTTACCTTTTATAGGTTGTTTTTCTTTATGAAAATATATTGGCCACGATTTACCTTCTGGTTTATCTACTATAAACGATACTGTATATTCGCAGTCAGGTCTATCTGTGTGAGCTGGAAGATCTGCATTTTTTGTATAAGCTGATAAATAACTATATGTTGGTTTTAATTTTTTATAAACAATTTTTTCTATTAATGGTAAAATTTCATAGTGTAAAAATCTTGAAAAAGCTTCGTTATTTGACTTATATCTATTAGATTGATTGTCTCCAAGAATAAAATAATTATTTTTTATCGCTTCTCTATAATAATCTTTAAAAATTGATATCGCATCTTCTTCTATAACATCATCTAATATTATAGGATTATACTCACTGAAATTATATGTTGCATTAAGATTTTGTTTTTTTATTAAACAACCATTATATTTTTCTTTTTCTATTATAAATTTACTTACATGTTTATATAAATAATCAAAAGGAGGTCCATTAGTTATTATCTTAAAACTTTTATGTTCTCTCCATCCTGGACCCACGTGCTTATTTTTAAATAAACTTAATACTTCATTATAAGTTTCCATATAATTCTCATTAATATTTGAAGGCACATGACTTGGTTTTATTACCGGTAAATTGCATTTTTCTCTAACATAAATATTTGCCAAATATCCATAACTATTACCTTTATTTATTATACTTTTTACAACATTATCATTTCTTATAATACCATCATTAAGAGTATTTTTATAAAATATTATATCCCCCTTTTTTAAGCAACAGTTAATGTTCATTCTTGTAAATCCAAATTCTATATCATTACTTAATATACAAGAAATACTCCACGTTCTTTGACCCAAATTTTCTAAATATTTTTTACCCTTTTCTGTGTTATCATCATACGCATCATAATGTTCTCTATGTATATACTTTTCTTTATATCTTACTATGTTAATGTTCTCAAAGTGTTCTTTATTAATTTTACATAGTTTACCTATTTTATTAATTAACCCTGGCATATCGTTTTTTTTTAACCAAAACGATGGATTTATTTTGTTATTTTCAAAGTTAAATTTACTTTGTATATATTTTATATCATTTTCATTTATAAAATTATCATACTTATAAATATTATTGTTGAAATCCAATACTTCTAACCCATTGAAATTTAAATTTAAATTTTGTGGTATTTCCTCTATTTCTTTTTCATTAATTTTTTTATAATAATCTGGATTAAAATCTTTATATAACATGTTTCTTGGACACTCTCTAAACCACAAATTAAATGCATATTTAAACCCTTTTAAAACTGGCATTCCTGCATGTTCAGATAGCGGATGTTTAATATTAGAATTTGGTAATACGTTCCAAAATACTAACATTTTACCTTTAACAGCTGTTGTTTCAATATTTAGTTTTGTTATTTTAGTTCCACCTCCTTCTTCTACAGTATTTAAATAACATAAAGCTGTTGCCATTCTTTGTCCACCATATTTTAAACATCTTAATGATTTTTCACTAGAATCATGATCAAAACTGTCGTAATGTTGCCTATACTCTTGTTTTTCATCATAATAAACAATTTGGTAAGCTTCTGCGTTCATTAGTGGAATACCAACTATATTAGCTATTTTCTCTCCAACACTTGACGTTATCTTATCGAAATCATGATTAATCCAACAATTTGATCCTGTACGTCCATTTGACGTTATTCCTTTATTATTATCACTTACTAATGCTCTTTTAAGTTTACCTTTTGATAAATTTATAAAATGTTCACACTCTTCGTCTGTTAACATACCATCAATAGTATATACAACAGGGGAATTGTTTAATATTTTTTTACCTTCTACATTAGGGTCTTCGAAAGGAAAAGCTATGGCATCATTTGATATATCTTCATTAAATGTTATTATTTCTTCATTTATATTATTACTATCTACATTTAAACTTCCTATATATTCGGGTAAAAACATCATTAATTTAAATACTCTTAAATATTTAAATTAAATTATCTATTATTAATTAAAATGTCTTACGTCTAGCTGTTTTTGATTTACTTTTAGTGCTTCTTTTTGCGGATACTGTTTTATCTCTTAAAAATTTTACTGGTCCAAAGCTGCCTTTTTTTGCTAATGTGAATCCAGCCTTTTTAAAACGCGATCCCTTTTCTTGTACTGCTTTTTGCGACTTTTTTTTAGATACAATTCTACCCCTACTGTTCATTGTTAAATCAGATTTTCTTAAATCACCCGATGTTTTGAAAGCTGTACCGTGCCATACGCGAGCACGTTTACCTACTAGTGTTTTAAAAACACTACCATTAATATGGTATAAACCATCAGGACCTTTTCTGTGTGTATGGCTTTTTGGCATTATAATATTTGTAAAGAAAAAAACCTAATACTTTGGAATTACAACCTCTTTCATTAATTCTGCTTTATGACGATTATCGTCTACATTTTGATAAACTTTACTTGTCATAACTGCATATTCTTCTGAGAGTTTTTCATTTTCCATCCAATTAGGGTTAACTGATTCCCAATCATTTATTAATTTTATATATTGATGCTGTATTTTTCTATCCCCATTAGTTATTAACGCATTTATTCTTTCATCCTCATTTTCCCAATCTTCTTCATTTTTTATACACAATTTTTTACGCTTTTGATCCACACAATGAATTGGTCTTTTATATATGCCTAATTCACATAACTTATTGCATATAACATCTGTTATACCTTTTGTTATATTACTGTCTTTTAATTCAGTTAAACTAGTAATATCTAACTCTATCGAATCTATAAATTCTCTCCAATTAATAGCATCCTTACAGTCCTCATTTAAAAAAACCTGTAAATTAAACTGATTATTGTTAGTAGTGTTATTATTTCCTACTTTGGGTATTAATTCCATTATCTGTTTATCTTTTTCATCCATTTTTTTTAATAAATCTATAATTAATTCATCTTTATTATCTGATTTATTTTTTACATCTGAAATTTTAACTTCTATTTTTTTGTTACTACATGTTTTAATATGTTTCCACAACCCTGACCTATTCTTATAAAATTTATTACAATTTTCACATCTATATCCATCATCTTTTTCTTCGACGTTTTTATTGATACATTCTACGCTTCTACATGTTTCCATTATATGTTTACGTGTTAATAAATGTTTGGAATAATTAGATTTATATGAGGTTTTATAATAACATAGTTTGCATTCAAAAATTTGCTTAGTACTTTTAGTACTTTTTGTTTCCATATATTGGAAACAGAAAAATATTTAAGTTTTTTTGCTGATACTTTAGTAACAAATCGGTTTCCATTTTCAATTATGGTAATAAAAATTTTTCAAATAATTTAAATTTATTACCATTATAAATAACAAAAAAAATACATACAAAACCTTAGTACTTTTTGGTTTCCATTTGGTTTCCATTTTTGGAAACCAAAAAGTACTAAGTTTTTTAACTAAAAAAAAACAGTCATAAAAATATCAATTAGTTAATAGTAATTTGTTATCATATCAATAACAAAACACATATTTTACTTATTTTAACATTCTTTTCAGAGATTTTCCATTTTGGACAAATATATTTGTCCATTTCCCATTTTTGGAATTACAAATTTAAAAATCTATAATTTTACTCTAAGACTTACTTAACAGAATTTCTTATTTTTTATTAATATTAACATTAATATTGTAGGTAAATTATATATTGGTTTTGTTTATGTAGGCAAATATATTTATATTAGTATAAATATAAATTGAATAAATTTAAAGAATTATATAACATACTAACTTATGTCATCGTTAGAGCTATCAAACAAATACCAAAAGAAAAGTGATAAACAACATGTGTTAGATAATCCAGATACATATATAGGTTCTGTGGAACAGGTAGAATCGTATAACTGGTTGATAGATAGTTCAAAAAATATGTTTGTTAATAAAATCCATAATTATATTCCAGGGTTATATAAGTTATTTGATGAAGGTATTGTTAATGCGCGCGATCATGTTATTAGGATGACTTATTTAAATCCAGTTTCGTATATTAATATAGAAATAAACGATGATGGTGTAATTACAATGACTAACGATGGGGATGGGATAGACGTCGCATTGCATCCAGAATACAATGTATATATTCCAGAATTAATATTCGGTCATTTACGTACTTCTACTAATTATGATAAAACGGAGAAGAAAATAGTAGGCGGAAAAAATGGTTTTGGATTTAAATTAGTTTTGATTTGGTCTGAATGGGGTTCGATTGAAACAGTTGATCATATTAGAGAATTAAAATACACACAACAGTTCAAAAATAATTTAGATATTATAGAAAAACCTGATATTATCAAATGCAGAACAAAACCTTATACAAAAATAACTTTTAAACCAGATTATAAAAGATTTGGAATCAATGGATTAGATAATGATATGCGAAATTTATTTATTAAACGCATATATGATGTAGCTGCTGTTACAGATAAGAAGGTTAAAGTAAGATTTAACAATGAAATAATTCCTATTAAAAATTTCCAAAATTACATAGATTATTATGTAGGAGATAAAGAAATGACAAAAAGGGTTTATGAACAGCCTAATGAGCGCTGGGAATATGCAGTGTGTTTAGCTCCCGACGATGAGTTTACGCAGATATCATTTGTAAATGGTATATTTACAAACAAAGGTGGTAAACATGTTGAATATATACTAAATCAGATATTGAGAAAGTTGAGTAGTTATATTAAAAAGAAAAAGAAAGTAGATGTTAAGATTAATACATTAAAAGAACAGCTTATGTTGTTTGTTAATTGTTCTATTGAAAATCCATCATTTGACAGTCAAACCAAAGATTTCATGAATACTCCTATTCCTAAATTTGGATCAAACTGTGATGTAAGTGAAAAATTTATAGAAAAGATTGCTAATAAATCCGGGCTAGGGGTTATGGATATGGCGTTAAATTTAACCCAAGTCAAAGAAAATAAAGAAGCAAAAAAATCGGATGGTTCAAAGACTAAATCAATTAGAGGTATTCCAAAACTTGTAGATGCTAATCTAGCTGGAACAGTTAAATCTAATACGTGTACCTTAATTTTATGTGAGGGAGATTCAGCTAAGGCGGGAGTAATATCAGGACTATCTAAGGAAGATAGGAATATTTATGGAGTTTATCCTTTAAAAGGTAAGTTATTGAATGTAAGAGACGAGGGTGCTAAAAAAATCGCTGAAAACAAAGAAATATCTGAGATTAAACAGATATTGGGTTTAGAAACCGATAAAGAATATACAATTAACGATATTAAAAATAAATTACGTTATGGTAGTGTAATGTTTATGACCGACCAAGATTTGGACGGTAGTCATATCAAAGGGTTAGGTATAAATATGTTTGATAGTTTGTGGGAATCTTTAATTAAAACAGAAGGGTTTATAGGGTTTATGAATACCCCTATTATAAAAGCTAAAAAGGGGTCACAAGAAATGTTATTTTATAACGAAGGTCAGTATGAAGATTGGAAAAATGTTAATGATATTAAAAACTGGCATATTAAATATTATAAAGGGTTGGGTACTAGTACGTCTAATGAATTTAAAGAATATTTTAAAAATAAAAAAATTGTATCATTTAAGTGGAACGAAGATTATAGCAGAGATTGTATTGATAAAGTTTTCAATAAAAAAAGAGCTGATGATAGAAAGATTTGGTTAGGTAATTATAATAGAAAGGATTATTTAAATACAGATGATAATACTGTTCCATATGAAGAATTTGTAAATAAAGAAATGAAACATTTTTCGAAATACGACAATGATAGATCTATACCAAATTTAGTAGATGGTATTAAATTAAGTCAACGCAAAATTATATATTCTGCATTTAAGAAAAAATTAGATAAAGAAATAAAAGTAGCCCAGTTTAGTGGTTATGTTTCGGAAAATAGCGCTTACCATCACGGTGAAGCTTCGTTAAATGGTGCTATAATAGGTATGGCTCAAAATTATGTAGGATCGAATAACATTAATTTATTGATGCCTAATGGACAGTTCGGTACTAGATTGGCAGGTGGTAAAGATAGTGCATCAGAAAGATATATATTTACCATGTTAAATCCTCTAACAAGGTTAATATTTCCTGAGGAAGACGATTGTATATTAGATTATTTAGACGACGATGGGCAATTGGTCGAACCTATATATTATGCTCCTATATTGCCCATGATTTTGGTAAATGGTGCAAAAGGTATAGGTACTGGATTTAGTACAGATATACCAAGTTATTCTCCAAAAGAAATAATAAGATATTTACGTGGTAAATTAAATCACGAATATAATAATAAATTTAACGATATGATATATTATGAAGGTTTTAAAGGTACTATTACCAAAACAGAAGATGGTAAGTATGTTATTAAAGGTTGTTGTGAGTTTATTGGAGAAGATAAAATTAGAATAACAGAATTACCTATTGGTGTATGGACAGATGACTATAAAGCATATCTTGAAACACTGATTAAAGATAAAATAGTTAGAGATATAGAAGATAATAGTACAGATAAAGATGTTAATATTACAATTTTATTTAATAAAGGTGAGTTGGCTAAAACAGACGAGAAGCTCTTAAAATTAAGTACTACAAAAACAACATCGAATATGCATGTTTTTGACGCTAATGAAAATTTAAAGAAATATAATTATGCAGTTGATATAATAGATGAATTTTACGTGAAGCGATTGGAAATATATCATAAAAGAAAAGACAAACAATTAGAAGATGGATATAAAAAATTAAATAAATTAAATAATAAAGCAAGATATATAAAATGTTTGTTAGAAGACGAAATAGATCTAAGAAAGAAAAAGAATGATGAGATAGTTAAAATTTTAGAGACTATGTCTTTTAATAAAATGGATGATAATTATAATTATTTGATAAAGATGCCTATGGATAGTGTATCTGATGAAAATATAGAAAAGATTATGAAAGAGCAAAAAGATTTATCTAAATTTTTAGATGAATTAAAATCTAAAACAGTAGAAGCTATATGGTTAAATGAATTAGATAAATTTGAAAAAGAATATGATAAAAATATTAAGGATAAAGAAAATAATAAATTAAAAATAAAAAAAAAGAAATAATATATGAATAATTTACCAGATGAGATAATTAATAAAGTTTTGCTGTATGCTATTTCAACACCAAGTGCAGAATGTATTAAAAATGTAGATAGTTATCAATGGAGAATGTTAAAAGCTAGATATTTGCAAGAATTATATTTAACAAATCCTAATGGATTTAAAACAGAAATAGAAGCAGAAAATTATTGGAAAAGATTTTCAGAAGAAAGAGCTGCATTTAAAAAACTAAATTAACATAAATATAAAGATTATGTTAATATTATATAACAGATGAGTCCTATTAAAAGATATGATACACTTGCAAGTGAATTAATACACGAACCTTATAATATAGATAACAAGAATCTATTAGAAAATATTAAAGTTTCTATTAGAAACGATAAATATTTATATGACAATAAAATTACATTAAAAAAACTATACATGGAAATGTATCAATATAGCGAATTATTGAGTATTATAAATTTATAATTATGTATTTAATATTTTATAAATGTAAAGCAACCACGTAAATATAGCTAAGTAATAATAAACGGTTAATGTTCTGTATTTAGAATAAGGTAAAGCTAACATGTAATTAATGACAACAATTAAACATGATACAATAAGATAATCTTTACATATATATTTACTGTTAACACAGTAATAAGATGTTATAAATACTGTCGCAAAACTAATAACACCTAAATCGAATTTTCCATTAATTGTATGATAAAGAGCCCACATCAAAAATGGAAATGATATTATTAATAATTTTTTAGATAAAGAATTTATAGGATTATTTTTATTTTCTCTTACAAATAAAGATCCAAAAATTATTAGCGTTGTTAATAAAATACTTGCAGGAATTCCGTTATATTTATATAATTGCATAATATATATATTATATAAATAATATTAGTTATAAAGAATCACATATCTTATCATAATCATATAGTGTTCTAGCAGATTGCGCAATAGAACATGGCGTACAAAAAATAGAGAGAGCTAAATCTTCTTCATTAGATCCAGGTATGTTATGTTTAATTCTAGTTTTATTTCTTACAAAATATGCCATACATATTGTGTATACAGATGATGACATAACTAATATTTTACCAAATGTATTTGAATATGAGTATATTAAAATCCCTGAGACGTTTAAAAAACTATATGTTAGTAGTGAATAAAAGAAAGCGTTTTTATTTTTTGTTATTTCTTTGTACATTAAGGAAAGATATATATTAGTTGTAATAAAAGAACATATCATACTTGGGTATATATTATTAAAGCAATCACAAAGGTTTCCATTCCATTTTTTTGCATCTACAACAATGCAGGTATCGTTTAAATCAATGATTTCTTCAACAAGAGGTTGCTGAACTTCGTGGTTTTTACAATCAGTATTAGACATGTATATATATATGTAAATTAAAAAAACCTTTTAAATTCATTACTTTTATACTTGTATGTGGTTTGTATGGGTTTATCAATAGGAGTTACCAAGGTGCTTGCATCTATTCTATATTGGTTATAAGCTTTGGCTTCACTTATAATTTTAGGAATACAATGACCAGAAACTATATTGTTAAGATTTTCAACTTGTTTAGTAATATTACTTTGATTATTTCTCGAATATTGTAAATATAATGCTCTCATAATAATTTTTAAATTAATATCATCCTGTTCAGCTATAATATATTGATTATTTGATTGTTTATATACACCTTCTCTTATAGCATTTTGTATAATCTGTATATTTTGTTTTGAAAAGAAGGTTTTAGATAGTAAGGAACTTTCAATATTACCTCTTAAAGCTTCATCATAATTTGATTGATTATTATTATTATTAATTTGAAAAAGATTAGGTACGTTATTTTCAAGTAAGTTAACTCTTCCATTAAATTGCATCATTATATATATTTATAATTAAAAAAATATATAATAAAAATATATAATGGATGATTTTGAAGTTTACATTATAAAATTATCAGTAGCAATAACATTTATTACTATTATTTTTATCTTCTTTTCTCTCTATTATTCTAGGAAACAGAGTGAAGGACAGTGGCCACCTGAAACACAACAATGTCCCGACTATTGGAGGATAAATGAAGGGGCAATAAACCCAATTACAAATAGAAAATCAATGTATTGTTATGATGATAAAGGTTTAACAGATAATCAAGAATGGAAAAATACAGGAATCGATATAGATACGATGGCGGTTAGTGAATGGAAAACTCTATGTGATAAACAAAGATGGGCAAAAAGATACAATTTAACATGGGATACAGTTACAAATAGTAATAAAGATTGTACTTATACAGGTGATACTTTTGTATTAGGCGAGGGCGGCGGGCCCGGGAACGCTTGGGAGAGGCTCTTAGGCGGCACATAACTAATATGCTAATATAATATAATATAATTGAATGTATATTATATTAACTAATTAATATAAGTATGGATGAAATATGTGAAGATATAATTTTATATATAAATAATTTTATAAATCCTTTGTGGTTAAAATCATGTAGCAAAAAATATTATAGTAATTATATTGAAAACGATTCGTTAATAATAAATGATTCAAAAATTAGAAGACTAATTAGAAAAGATAGTAATTATATATTAGATTTGATTTTAAAAACTAATATCGACACCTTTATAAGACGTAAAAAATATACATACAGAACATATATATACAAGAATTATATAGAGTTTATGATATATTATTGTATAAACAATGAATCGCCTAAATGTATAAATGTAATTAAAAATAAATATGATAATTATAAAATTAAAAGTAAAAATATATAGAAATATATGAACATAAATAATCAATTATTAAATAATATTTTAGAAAGAGAAAATGAAGTAGAAACAATAAAATCTTTTTTAAATAATTTTTACGATAACAAAAACAAAGTGTTAATAAATCGAGGTATATATGTTTATGGCAATCCTGGTTGTGGTAAAAGTTTATTTGTAATTAATTTATTAAAAGATTTAGATTATGACGTAATAAAATATGATTCAGGAGATAATAATAAGTCGCTTGTGGAAGCTTTAAGTAAATATAATATATCAGACACTAATGTATCAAGTTATTTTTCAAATAAGAGAAAAAAAGTGGTTATAGTAATAGATGATATAGATACACTATCGGGTAATGACAAAGGTGGTATTAATTTACTAATTAAATTAATAAGAAATAAGAAAACGCAAAAGCAAAAATTAGAAGGTAATAGTCAACTACCAATTATATGTATAGGTAATAATGATATTGATAAAAAAAACAAGGAGCTTATGAAAGTATGTGTTCTTTGTCTAATTAATATACCTACACGCATTCAGATAAAAAATTTATTAGAAATAATTTTAAAAAAGGAAAATATAAAAGAAGAAATTTTAAACAAATTATTGGATTTTATAAGAAGTGATATGAGAAAATTAAATACAATATTAAATGTTATAATTAAAGATAATTGCAATGTAGACAATTGTATTCTAGATAATTTATTAAATATATCCTGTAATAACACTAATGTAAAGAATTTAACATATAAATTATTTACCGGTGATTATATTATAGAGGATCATTTAAAAATAATTAATGACACAGATAGAACAACAGTTGGATTGCTTTGGCATGAAAATGTAATAGATATTTTAACAAAAGTAAAAAATGCAGAAAGTATTAAAGTATATCACAATATACTGGAAAACATATGTTATGGAGATTATATAGATAGAGTAACTTTTCAAAAGCAAATATGGCAATTTAATGAAATAAGTTCATTAATTAAAACATTTTATAGTAATTATATAATTAGAAATTATTCAAGAAACTATGATATCTCCAATATGGATATACGGTTTACAAAGGTTTTAACTAAATATTCTACAGAATATAATAACTCAATTTTTGTTAATAATTTATGTCAAGAACTTAATTTAGATAATAAAGATATGTTAGGATATTTTTGTTATTTAAAAAATAATGAAGATTTGATGAAAATAGAAAATCTTATAGAATGTTGTGAAATTTCTACATTAGATATTAATCGTATTTTTAGATACATTGATAATTGTTTAACGGTTGTATGAGGTGTTTTGTTATCATTACCATTTTTCTACAATTTGTTCAATATTGTACTTATATTATTTTTTATTATTCTATTTCACCTAAATCTACTAGGGCTTTTGTCTCTTCATTTTACGCCAGTCACGTTTCACATTGTATGGTACTTCAACATTGCGATGTTGTTCGTATTCTTCTGGCGATTCATAAAACAGTTTAGTAGAATTTGTAATACCATCTTTTGTTAGAGGTACAGAAACGCGCCAAAACAATTTTTCTTCATAAGTTCCAATATTAATAGGGTATGTATATCCGGTTAGCGCATTAACTATTTTTTGCCCGCGTTCAGACGAATAATATGTTTGTTCATTAATATTTTTATTAACACTCTTTACTGTGTTAGGAATTAGGCAATCATCTTTATTAAAATCTCCGGGATAGTCATTGATCTCCATAGTTATTATTAGATTACAAATTGTTATTTATCTATTCAATTTTTTTTCAATTGTAAATTAAAATTATATGGATTTGGAATATTTATTACAGGGTCATTAATTTTAGGTTTATATTCTAATAAATTAATTATTTTATCAATTTTATTTTCAATTTGTTCAATTTTATAATCTATATATGTTCTTATTTCATTTACGTTAATATTATTATTACTATAACTAGCTCTATCATTAGAATTATCAGTATTTTTTATATTATCAATTTGATGTTGTAAATTTAAAATTGTTTCATCTCTTTGTTTAAGGATTACAACGAGCTCGTTAATTTTTTGATTTTGTTGGTTAAGATGTTGTATTATTTGCTCTTGGTTAAGTGAAATAGGCTCTTTTCCTTGTTGTTGTACGACTATTGAAGGATTATTGTTTTCTTTGTTAATCATAGAGTTTCTTTTTTTTTCAATTTCTTTAATTTGTTTAATTACATCAGGTTTCATTTCTGGGTCCCCTGGTTTATAATCAACTAATAAACCTTCTATTTTATTAAGATAAAAATCTTTTAATTCAGGTTCTTTTATGAAATCGTCCACTGTTTTATCAGTTTGTTTAACGTAATCAGGATGTGGATTTTCTAATAATTTTTTTTTATCGAAAGTATTGTGTATGTGTGAAAAAACCAATATTACTTTTTTAGGTTCTAATTGTACAAAAGGTACAGTATAATTTTTAAGAAAAGCCTTTTCTTCTGCTAATGCAGCATGATCTTCGTATCTATGTTGTTCTAGAAGTTCTTTTCTAAAAGCAAATGTTCCTGCTGTTGCGTGGTTTGGTCCATAAGGACCAAATTGAATCATTTGGTTAATATGTTTGAAATATATGTATATTTCAGACGCGCCAGCACATAACGCTTTTGGGTGTTTAATTAACATATCTATTGCATGAGAAACTCTTGTTGGAGGATAATAGTCGTCATCATCCATGTAAACTATATAATCACCAGTTGCATGTTGATGTAGCATATTTCTTTTTTTACCGAGTGGTAATTTTTTGTCTAATTTAATATATTTTATTTGAGGTATTTTAGCATCGTTTATAATATCTTCTATTTTATCTGTTCCATCATCAATAATGATCCATTCCATTCTGTCTTTTGGATAGTCTTGGTGATTAAAACATTTTATCATATACGGTATAAATGGACGTCTATTAAACGTTGGTGTACAAACACTTACAAACGGTAGTTCTTTTTTATTTTTACCTTTTTTACCCATTTAATGAAATATATTTTAATATTTAAATATATTTGATTATAAAAACATAATATTAAATACAACATTTAACAAACGCTAACGCTATAATTAAAACTGCTAACAGACCTTGTGAAGTTTTAGTTGTAAGACTTGTAATCGAAGAGAAATATATCATAATAAAAGACATAAGTGTTAATCCCATTCTGTTCTCTCTAAAATGTTGCTTAGCCTCAGATCTCGTACTGTTATTTATTTGTCCAAAAAGCAAAAATATCATAGTCTTTATTTGTATTATTATAGCACTTACAAGTATAGTTATTAATCCTACCATTGGCGCTAACCACCAACCAACCGTTAATAAAAGCATAAAATTGGGTATTAATCTAAATATCATAGTAACCATGTTTACCGACGTCTTGTTGCCCGCCTGCGCCGCCGAGAGCGTGATCCCCTTCACCGCCGCGCCCGCGTCCTTGATGATCTGCCAGCCCATGCTGAGCATCGGCACGTGCTCGG
>MDSX01079413.1_pt1 | contig 28433 bp, 30 predicted proteins | sample 811141 | NCBI WGS metagenome assembly MDSX01 (sample SAMN05326642, study PRJNA326480) | marine metagenome | isolation source: seawater | place: Atlantic Ocean: South East | collected 2010
ATCAAGTAGATCAAGTAGATCAAGTAGATCAAGTAGATCAAGTAGATCAAGTAGATCAAGTAGATCAAGTAGATCAAGTAGATAATAACAAAAATATTAATCACAATACTGATTTTAAATATATTCATGATAATAAAAATATTGAAGATCATAATAATACAATTGTTGAAAATATTGCTAATAGTTTGAATATAAAAAAAATAGATAAAAAAAATATAAGTCCATTACTTTTTATAAAAGAATCATTGGAGTTATATGATGATAATGAAACAATAAAAAACAAATTATTTAATTTTATTTCTACACAAAAAATAATAAATAAATATACAAAACGTGGTGTATCAATGATAATGGATGGTATAGCACAAGATAAATGGAATATATATGTATGTAAGTTATTTTCTTTTTTATTGGATATTTCATTTGAATACCGAAAACAAAATATATGTGAAACCACAAATAGTAAATTTTTAATAAAAAAATGATTTAAGATTATAAGATGACATATATAATAAATGCATATTATTTTAATTGAAAACGATAAACTTAATTATTTTAATAATGCACATACTTTTCTTATAAAAAATGGATATGGTTTATCAACATCAAATAGTTTTTTAGAAATTATAGTTGATAATTCAATTTATAAAATAACAGATGAATCCAAAATTAAAAATTACCGTAAAACAAATAATTTACCAGATAATAATAGTATAATAAAATATACTATAACTACACATTCCGAAAAAATAAATGAAGAATATGATAATAATGCAAAAATTCAAGAAATTGAAATTGAATATAATGAAATAACAAAAGAAGAGAATATAAAAGATTTACAAAAGCAGTTTAGAATGAAAAAGGAATTAATATATAAAAAATCAAATGATTCAGGAATTCATTTTAAATGTGAAATTATATCAGAACAACTTGAATTTACAGATGATTTTAGTAAAGTTGTATTTAATATAAAAAATCCAAAATATGTATATTCTGCAATTTCAGAAAAAGAATTTGCAGATACAGATTATTATATAAGATTATTACATTTTATGTTGGATAGTAATATAATTCAATTAAAAAAAGAAATTCAAAAATCAGTTTTAGAAAATTATAAAAAATTGGTTTTATCTATGTTTTCAAAATATGCAAGATCTGAATTAGGTGATAATATTGTTATGATAACACCAAAACCTGCAACTCTAGAAAAACATAATTTAGCTTCAATAGAAGAATTTGGTGTAATAACAATACTAGAAAATTATGCAGTATCAGAGAAAGCTGATGGTGAGAGGTATTTGTTATATGTAGATGATAATAGTAAAGTTTATTTAATTGATGGAACAAATAAGCAAGTAAGAGGATGTAATATTGAAACAGATTCTAAAAATTGTTTGTTGGATGGAGAATTAGTATTATGTCATAATTTATTAAAAAATAATTCAAAAGATTTATTTGCTATTTTTGATATATATTATTATAATAATGAAAAAGTTTCAAATTTGCCATTAATAGATGATACAAATCAAAATAGATATAATTTAATGAATACATTTTTAAAATCAATTAAAAAACAACATTCACATAAAATAATAGTAAAACAACAATTAACATCAGATAATATTTTTGATAATTGTGATAGTATATTATCTAATAAAGATGATTATGATTATGATATTGATGGATTAATATTTACTCCAATTAAAATACCTGTATTTGGTTATTATGCAAATAAACCAGTTGAATTAAATAATGGCAATAATTTGACTTGGAACAGAGTATTAAAATGGAAGCCACCTGAATTAAATACAATTGATTTTATAGTAATTGAAAAAGGTTATCAAACATTATTATCAGATGGTAAAAAGTATAAAGTGTATTCATTGAATGTTGTATTAAATAGTAATGATATGGAAAATATATCAGTTAAAGAAGGTTTAAATTATAGTTATAATAATATTGAAAGGAAAACACATCCTATATATTCTTTAAAACAATATAATGTTGATAATTTGGATCAATTTGTATATATTCCTACAGATAAAAATGATCGTTGTTTTACAGAAAATAAAGAAGAAATATTAAATAATTCTGTTGTTGAATTTGCATATAATAAAGATACTGAATTGTTATTAGCGAAAGAAAGAAGATGGAGACCATTGCGTATAAGACATGATAAAAACAAAATATATAATTTTGGCGAAGGTATATTAAATAAAACAGCAAATACAAATTATGTTGCAATGAATATTTGGAGATCAATTAATGATGAAATAACATCTGATATGATTTGTGGAAAACAATCAATTGCTGTAAATGTTAAAAAATATTTAACAGGTTTAGATGTTTATTATAAAAGACCAATATCATCATTTAATTTAATTTCATATAAAATGAATCTTTTTCATAATCATGTTATAAAAGCAATGTTATATGAAACAGAATTAGTTAATTCTAATAAAACATTATTAGAATTGGCATGTGGTCAAGCAGCAGATTTACAAAGATGGATGACAAATAATTTTACACATATTTTAGGTATTGATTATACATTGGATAATATAACAAATCCTATATCAGGTGCATATAGTAGGGTAATAAATTATAATTATTCAAAAAGAAAATCAAAAATTATATTTGCAGCTGGTGATTGTCATAAAAATATAAGAGATGGATCTGCAGCAGTTGATACAGAAAGTAAAGAATTATTATTACATTTATTTAAAAATAAAAAATCGGATGGTTTTAATTATGTTCAAAATTTTCCAAAACAATTTAATTTAATATCCTGTATGTTTTCAGTACATTATTTTTTTGAGACTGAGAAAATGTTAGATGGATTTATTCGTAATGTGGTTGAAAATATAGATAAAAATGGTAAATTTATATTAACATTTATGGATAAAGATTTAGTAAAGAAAATATTAGATGAAAATAACGGTACAGCAATAGGAAAAGATTTAAATTCTGGTGCTGTTATATGGGCTATTATAAAAAAATATAATGATAATAGTAAATTAAAATATGGTCAAAAAATTGATGTTTATATAGAAAATACAGGAAGATTAATTACTGAAAATTTAGTTGATTTTAATGTATTAAAAAATAAATTATCTGAACATAAAATTATTTTAGAAGATAGTGAAACATTTGAAAAAACATTTAAAGATACAACAAAAAAATTATTAGAAATTAAAAATCCTAATAATTATCAAAAAAAAAAAATAGAAAGACAAATAGATATAATAAATAATTTAAACGAAGATAATAATCTAAAACAATTTAGTTTCTTAAATAGATGGTGTATCTTCAAAAAACAAGAATTTTAAATTAATAAATTATTTAAAATTGTCATACATAGTGATGTTTTTGCATTAATATCATATCCTGAATTTGTAGCAAAAAAATTTATCAATGCTATTATATTTTTTATTGGATTACTATAACATAAATAATAAAATACTTCTTTATCTGTTATAGTATTTTCAACATAAATTGTTACTTGTTGTCTTCTTAATTGTGCTAAATGATATTGTAAAATAGGTGGTAATTTACTATCAATATCTTTAGACATTTTAAATCTATTAAAATGTTTATAATATACAGTAGTAGTAGTATATAAATTATATAATATATCACGAATAGTAATAATTGTTGTGTGAATTAAATATGTTGGATCGAGTTTTTCACCATTATTATCCAAAGGATAATCAATATCTTTATTATAGGTTTTAATATAATCTGATATATGAAAATCTTCCATATTTTTTTGATAAACCCAAATCATATTACGCCATACATTTGGATAACCAAAATTAGTTTCTTCTTGAAAAATAATTGTATTAGGTGTTATTTTATATCTTTTATTATTATTTTCAAAAATTAATCCATAAATATTATTTAATTTTAATCCATCTGATAATTTTATTTTTTTTAATTCTAATATATTAAAATCCAATTTTATATCTAATTTTATATCTGTATATTTTTCTTTAACACTTAATAATATTAATTTTTTATAATTTTCTCCAAATTCTATTGTATAATCAATATATTTTTTATTTTCATAATGTATAATTCCAAATGTATATACATTATTTTTATCTAAACTTTCTAAAAAATCTGATCTAGAAACATCAAGCGCTTCATTAAACATTTGTCCATAGTTCTTTGTAGGATGATTAAATTTTGAATAATCAATATTTGTACATGTATTTGTATTTAATATCCAATTATTATTATAATAATATACATAAACTAATGTTGAATCATATGCTATAGTACATTCTACATCTTCATGATCTAAAACATCTTCATATTTTAATGTTTCTGGTATTTTACAAGATTTTGAAAGAATTACATTTGGTGATGCAAAATCTAAAACAACACTACGACATTCTTCATATAAATTAATAAATGATCCAACATCTTTGCGTTTATAAGTATTATGTAATAATATTAAATTATTATTATAATAAAATTTTTTTGTTTGAATTGCTGGCCAATAATGATTTTCTCTTAAAACTTCAAGCAAAGTATTATTCCAAGAAATACCATCTTTTTTATTGTTTTTTGTTTGATTTATAATATTTTCTAAACTCATTATTGTCTTCATAAATAGAATATATCTTTATATGTAGTAATTTATTTTTTAAATTCAGGGTGATACTTTTGAAAAAAATCAGTACTTATTTGTTCTGATACACTTTTAATATCTTTTTCACCTGATAATACTTCTTTTCTTTTTTCTAACATTTCTAAAAAACTTTTTTCATCAAATACAAGTTCTTTATCTGTTATCATTTTATATAAATGTTCATAACGTGTTTTAAAATATACATATTCATTTTTTTTTATTTTATCTTTTCTTAATCTTATTTCTCTTACTGTTTTTATTAAATCTTCATTACTCAATCCATCCGACATTTTATTTTATATTACAATAATAAAAATATGTCTTCTTCTTCCGCACTTCAATTTAGTTTTTTAGATTGTAATAAAAATTCTTTTAATAATATTAGATTACCTGATCAGGGATTAGGTTTATATACAGGCACTATATCTGAAAAATGGGCACCTTCCTATATTACTCCAACATCTACTGAATTTATGAAACAATTTTATGCTAAAACACATAATCCATCTTATACACGATTAGGTAATAATACTGAACCTGAAACTAAATGTTAAAATGAATCAAATCTTTATTTTTATTTATTATATTACATATAAAGTCATATGTTTCATTTACTTGTTCTACTGTTATAGCACCTGTTATTAATATACTACCACTTTCAAAAACTGCAATTGTTATTTTTTTAACACCATCTTTAATATTTGATTTTGACTTTACATTACGTATATTATAGTGAATAGATGCATCTCTAATATTATTTTGATCATTCCACCAATATTCAATTTTTACTCCTGGATAAGTTGATGGATCAAATCTCGCTATCATATTATAATCTTCAATCAATATTGAATGTAAAGTTCTTCTTTTAATTGCAAAATTTGATTTATGTTCAATATCTTTAAATATTTTAAAATCAGTATTAATCATTAATATTTGAATATTACCATATTGCAAATTTTCAATATTATTACATATTTGTATTTTATTTTCTTTAATTTCTGTAACTAACTTTTTTAAAGGAATATCAATATCTTTAATAGTTCTACTACCTGTAATATGTAAGCTACCATTTTGAAATACTTTTACATTAACATAATAATTATCTGCAAGTTTATATACAAATGATATTTGATTATCAAATGTTCTTTTATTACAAATTGTTCTCTTTTTTTTTAAATAGTTTCCACGAACTATTTTATTTGTACTGTTTTTATTTTCAAATCTAGATGTATATATATATCTTCCAACTGTATCATTCTCATCAATCGTAATATTATTAAATAATTCAATCAAATTAATAGTTAAATTATCATCATCTGTAAATAATTTTGCATTACTAGTTATTGTTGATATCCGATATTTTGTGAAAAATAAGTTCATTGATTTTAAAATCTTTTTAAGGTTTATATCATTTTTTCTATAATATTTTTAGTATTTTTTTTATTATTGATATATGATATATTTAATATTTCCGCAACAGACGAAACATATGAATGTGGTGGAATATTAATAGTATAAAATTTATCAGATTTTTTATGCACACACCTGAATTCTTTAATATCCATTGATCCCATAAATATATCCAATAATTCATAACTTGGTGCAGGATTTATTGGAATTTCATAACCATACGCTTTTGCCAACATGTTTATCATATTGTTTATTTCCCATACACGATCGCTTTTCATATTTTTTGAAAAATTATATGCTGAAACACATTCAAATGAACAAAAATTACCGTAAAGTGTATAATGATTTTTTTCATAATCATATTGAATTGGCATTCCACATTCAAAATCATCAACATCATGCCTACACCACAAACACATTGGTTTTTTTACTTCCGCAGATTGTATTATTTCTGAAAAATTTTCTAAATTACCATTATCATAACCTATTGGTTCTACAACTTTATTTACTTCATCTCTTAATAAATTATCAGTTAATGGCAATCTTATTATAGTATTTGCATTTGCTTCAGTATTACCCAAAATATCTTCTATATTTTTTTTTAATGATTCTTCTTTAACTACTTTTTTTTTAGGCATTAATGTTATGGTATAGTAAAAATAATCTTTTATATCATTTTTTTAAACATATCACTAAAAAAATTATATTTATTTACTAAATCTTCTTTAATATCCAATGCTTCCGTATCCTGCAATTGTTTTTTATCATTATTATAAACTTTTTGAATACATTTATCTTTCATTTCATATATTTCACTTCTTAATGTTGATATTGTATTTATTAATATATATAGTAAATATATAATTATAATAAAAATTATTAAAGTAAATACTTCCATCTTTATTTTCTAAAACATATATTTAACTAAACTTAAATCCTCCCATACCACCTATTATTTCAAATATATTATATTGCAAAACATAAACATCTACATAAAATGATTTATCTCTAAAATTTTCATTTATTTCAAATGTTATAGAAGTATTTATTGGAAATTTACCACCTGGATTATAATAGCCGGTTGGTTGCCATTTTTCAGGACTTAATGCAAACGAATAACAATATATACCTGCTTTTGGTATATTACTATGATGAATATATGGTTGTATTTTATTAAAAAAAACTGCATCTTTTTCTTCCACACGTTCATTCGATTTATTCCATAATATTTTCGCATTTTTTAATATTTCTTCTTCATTATATGTATATGTTGTACGTAAATTTAAATTATCTACATTGTTTTTCTCTCTTAACACCCATACTATCTCTTTTATTGGAATATTCAAATCTAATTTTACATTTGTTATTACATTATTTGTTGCTGTATCTAACTTTTTTATATTTTCCACTAAAAATACATTATTACGTCTATTTACTGTTATCAATTTTCTTTCAGTTTCATTTAAATACACATATTGGGCTTCTATATATGCATTTAAATCCAATTCTGCTTCAGTTCTAACAAAATCTTTTATTGTTATATTTTTTTTTAAAGGACTTACATAACTATTACTATCATTATCATATACTTGATACAGTTTTTCAACATCTTCAAATTCTATATTTAATAATACTTCATTTGTTTGCAATGCACACAATGGTATTGCCAATGAAGGATTTTTTGAAAAATAAAATGGTAAAGGAATTACAACTGTTTTTGATTTTATTGAAGGATTTTCTGGATAATAATCATATTCAATTCTATTATTTTTTTTTATTATTATTTTATTATTTGAAATTTTTGGATTTAAAGAACTTGCAACATTTTCAGTTAAAATATTATATTTTTCTTTTTTATTAGATGATAATGTTAATTCATTCCATATTACCATCCATTCTCCATATAATGTATTTATAGCAGTTCCTTGACTACCAACAAATATTTCTGCTTTTTTTATTAACAAAGTTGCATAATTATCTATCCATCGAAATTTTAAGTCTTTTGATGAATATATTGTTGGAAAAGTCATCACTAATGTTAAATTACTTAGTAAATCTCCATGACGTTCAATCTTTTTTATACATTTATAATTTTTTTTACCCAAATTTGGTAATATTGTACTATCAAAATTTAATTTCAAACTATCTAATGCAAATCGTGTATGCTTTTTAAAAACATATTTAAAATAACTTAGTTGTGGTGTTAAAGATAAATATTCATCTACTTGTCCTACTGATACTAATTGAATTAAAGGTGCAATTGGCATTTATTATTATTTGTTATTTTATCTTTATTTATAGTGGTTCTGGATTTTTTGCAGATTTTACTTCTTGTGCTGCTTCTAATGCAGTTGTATATGTATCGGAACTATCTCCTGGAATTAATGCTGCTGATTTTTTACAACCTTCTTTAAATAAACTTATTATTTCATCATCTTCTAATTCATAATTAAAATAAGTTAAATCTGATATTGATATTTCTGGCTCTACATCAAATTTGCTTGTATAGCTTTTTTCGCTACCTAAATGAAAATTTGCATTATTACTTTTAATCGCAGTTGATTTTTTTATTAATTCACCTTTTTTATCCAAATAATTATATCCATTTAAATATAATTTTACAATTGCCTGATTTGATTCTACAAAAATATCATCATCATGGGATGTTTCACTTACAATTATTGTTATCATATTCCATTTGTCTTCTAAATCTTTTCTCGAATTTAAGTTTTTTATTCCTAAAAGATTTGCATCTTTTTTATCTACGATACCGCCACATTCAGTATCTGATGTATTTGCATTTATATGAAATACATCTGGATTTTCAATACTATTAAATTCTACAATTATTGAACTAACCTTACTATTCGCATCTGTATTTAATCTTACTAATGGATTTTTAACCATAAACCAATCACTATTACATCCTAAGTTGTCTGTATTTTTCATCTTATATATCTTATTAACACCTTTATTAAATAAAACAAAAGTTTTATTTGCATTAGAAGTAGTAGATGGTATATATAACCAAAAATTATAACTATATACAGCACCTCCTTTTTCATTTATAGATGGTCTTAAATCAATATAACTACCTTTGGTATTATCAGTTGTATTAAAAATTTCATGATTAGCTATTTTATAACTATAATATCCATCTAATATTTTAGTTTTTTTTCTAATATTTGTTGTATTTAACATATCAAATAAAATTTCTTGCACATTTTTATTATAAATACCATATGCAACTATACCCATTAAAACAATTAAAATAATTGCTATTATTATTTGAACTAATACATATATCATTTTAATTTAACAAATAGATAAAAAATATATCTAGTTATTACTCTGATAATTTATATATTGGTGTTCGTACTCCATAACCTAATGATGCAAGTAATCCATCAATTGGTCCTTCATTATAAATATTATTAATATCACGACTATTTAAATCATAATTATGTATTCCAACTTTACTTATTAATCCATTAAAACCATATATTCCACTTGTTCCATCTCCACCTATTAATATATTACCCGCTATATCAAGATTAATATTAGATAATTTATAATTTTTATCTACACTGCCTTCTATTGTTGTATTATTTGTTATAGATTTTACTAATTCAGCATCCATATATAAAGTTACAGTTGCACCTCTATAATCATCCGAAATCACCACTGCTATATGTACCCATCTTTGCATTGGTAAATAATCATAATATACTGTATTATGTATATTAATATCTGGTGTTGCATTTTCTACTATTTCTGCAATCTTTCCCACTGTTGTTGAAGATGTAGGAAAATGTACATATAATTTTGAATTTTTTAACACTACAACTGGAGAACAACTTTGTATTGTATCTGTATCTGTATTTGGACCAATTGAAAAAATATGAGTTGTAGCATTAGATGCATTATTAACATTATCTATATATAACCAAAATGTATAAGTTTTCTTTAAACCATTACCCGATGCTGGAAAATTATCAATTAAAATGGAACTGCTAACATTACCTTTAATTGGAAATTTAGTTTTTTCAATAATAACTGATTTTTTATTAAAAACTGTATCTGCAATAAAATAATAGACTAATCCTATACAAAAAAGTGCAATTATTATTACTGCTATTAATCCATATAATACATTTGGACTATTAAACATCTCTGTTGTTTTTTCATATGCTGTATTGATTTCATTACTAATTACACTACCTGCACTTTCAGCAACATTTTTAGCACCTTCAAATGCATTATTTGTTATTTTTGCTGCATTATTTTCTACTTTATTGATTGATGATTCATCATCTATTTCTTCAAATTCTTGATTTTCTTGATTTTCTTCTTTTTCTTCTTTTTCAGCCATAGCTATATACCTTTATTATATCATAATAGATATTTTCTTTTTAACTTTTCTAAGATTCGATTATCTATTTTTACAAACGCTTCAATATAATTTAAATCTAACATAAATTCTCGATATTTATGTATTACTTTACGATTTATTTTACGTTTTAATTTAATAGTTTCATCTTCAATTAATATAATACTTTTTTTTTGAAAATTATTTGGTATTTCTTCTATACATAATACTTTAATATAAATAGTAATTTCATGTTTAATATCATCTAAATACCCCCAAAATCCTTTTTCATTAATAACATTATCATTAATAATAATAATTTTTTTATTTATTGAATTATTAATACATTCTAATACAGATATTCTTGTTGCCATTATAATTTTAGATTGTAATTCGCTAAAATTTTCAACATATATTTTCTCATCTGTTAAAGTTGATTCATCAAAATCAATAGAAATAAATATTATTTTTGCCATATTACTAATGATATTATATATATAAATAATACTAATATAGGAGTTAATAAATATAAAGAAAATAAAGATTTATTTTCATCAACATAACCTATTGTTTTAAGTTTTCCATATTCATCAAACATTAGAGACGGTTCAAATAAATATAATACACTTAAAACAACTATAAATATTAATAAAGTCAATAATATTCTTAACATTTATTTATTCAATATAATATTATTATAAACAAATGATACAGTTATTTATTATTTTATTTATTTTAATTATTTTGTATTTTATATTTTATTACACATTAACTGAATTTTTTTATAATAATAATAAAAAATATTTTTTTTATATTTCAAAATCACCCAACATATATTGCACTCATAATATTCATGACCGGAAAATTGGCTATATATCTGACTTAGATCATGATTTTATCAACGCTATCAGTAAATCTTATCGTATCAAACCATACAAACTTATCAAATTAAATCCAAAAATACCTATATTTGATAGTGTTGATTTTGGTATTGTATCTATATCCAAAAATAGCAATGTATATAAAATAATAAATGATTTCAATTTGTTTATTTATTCTTTTGAAGAAATCGATATTGATAGAATGAAAATATTTATGCCTAATATTAAACAAACTGAACTTGATATAGGATCATTTTGGAATAAAAAATCAAAAAGAGTTAAAACATTTTATATTGATATTGAAAATTTTATAACTAGATTAAAAAGAGATCCTGAAGTAGAAGATCCAAATTATCATTGTTATAATGATAAATCAAATCATAACAAACAATTATGTAATATGAAATATGATCCTTTTGGGAATATTAAAGATCCTGAAACTATTTGGGATAAACCTTGTCAAAAAAATGAAGATTGTCCATTTTATGGTAAAAATAAACATTATCAAATTGATAGAGGCAAATGTATTAATCAATATTGTGAATTACCTGTAGGTGTTAAAAGATTAAGTTATACAAAATATGATGATAGTAGTATAGTTAATAAACCATTTTGTCATAATACAGAAGAATGTAATAGTGATAGTGATTATATTTTTGCTTAAATAAATACATTGTATTATAATAAAATTATGGAAACTATAATAAAAATTGTTATAATTTTAGTTATTATAATTATTTACTTCATGACTATGAAAAATTGTTTTGAATATTTTGCTGTTTTACCCTATAATAGTAAAATAAGTAATAGCAATAAATCAAATAATTTAAAAGATCGTCATAGTATTAATAGTGTTAATACAGATATTATTACATCTGAAAATACTTATTATTATGAATTTTCAAATGAAAAATATTTAGAATTATTAATTGATATGTTTAACCCTTCGCCACCAGAAAAATACATTATTTTAAGAAATATTCAATGGGAAACTGATATTGATCCTACTATCACCCCTATCTATAATAAAGCATATCAATTTATTTCAAATAAAATTGCAGAAAATACACCTGATATACAAATCGTTCATGATCTTTTAATTAAATATAAAAAAGATTTAGAAAAACAAGAATATTTACTTGATATTGATATGATTTTATATCGTAATTATAAATTAAATGGAAAACATATTAATTTCTTAATTTATGTATCACACACCAGAGAAAGAATTATTGATATCAACATTAAAGGTATTGTTGGTGAAGACAAAATAGGTTTTCACCCTATTGTTCCTAATGATACAAACAAATATAGTTCATTTCAAGATGTTGAAACTTTAGTTATAAAATAGATTGATCATTTGTATCATCTGTAGGTATTTTAACGTTAGCTGATAAATTATCATTTGTATAATCAGTAGTATAGTTATCATAAGTATAAATAATACCAGTATCTTTTAACATTTTTGCGACTTCTTTATCTTCAAGTGATAAAGATTCTAAGAAATTAATGGCATCTACTTTTAATTTTTCACGATAATTACTAATTTGTTTATTATATTCTTCACGATTTAAAATTGTTTTAGAACTAAATAATTTTATTTTATTATATAAATTTGTATTCTCTTCTTTATTTGAAAAATTTGTTAAATATTCTGCACTTAAATATTTACATATTCTTTCACGTTTTTCTATAAAATCTTTATTCATACAACAATTATTTTCCAAATTATCTATTATTTTATAATATTTTTCCATATCATTTACATACCCTAAACTTAATAAATTTTTCATATTTTGTAATTTATAACACCTTTTTATTATATATTCCTGCAACGCAAAATCATTATCTTCCACCAATTTCATAAATGTATTTACACACGATTTTACATAATTATTTGTTTCAAAATCACTTTTTAAATACTCTTTATCTATTTCTAATTCATTATCATATTCATCATCTATATCATCCATTTCATATTTTATATCAATATTATTTAACACTTCTACATCATTCTTATAATCTATTACATTCCATTTTATATTATCATTATTATATGATAATAAAGTTATATTACGATAATCATATAATGTTTTTATTGTAGAATTATCTTTTTTCTTATAAATATCACTATTTGCTTTAAAATCTTGATTTAATAATTGCGCACAACAACCTGATATAAAATTATTTATTTTTCCTAATTTATATGGTAAAACATATTTTAAAGCCTTTACATAATGCATATATCTTATATTTATATCATCATGCTTTAAATCAGATAACAAATTTGTATAAAATTTATTTGCTTGTTTTTTATAATTTTCATAATTTGCAGTATATATCTCTTTTAATTCTTTTAATTTTTCAATACAAATTGGTTCGCTTGAAACAAATTTAACAAATTTAGAATCTATAATTGTTGTTGAACTATATTTTTTATAAATATCTTTATGAGATTCTAATATATTTTTAAAACAACAAATAACATATTGATATATTGATTTTTTATCTGGTGCAGGTAAAATTATTTTTATTTTACTATCCACTGCTTCTACTTTTATTGGTTCCCCATATTCATTCAATAATGAACTACATTCTGAATTTATTTCTATATCATTATATACATTATTATAAAAATTTATCTGTATTGTCGAATATAAATAAAATAACATACTTTCAATTCTTTTATTTTGTTCAAATTTATTCATATAATTATTCATTTCTTCAAACACTATATTCAAATTACATTCTTTTATTAATTGCTTTTCAAACTGATTTTTATCATTCTCTATATTTTGCGTACCTAATATTTGTGTTGATATATCAATATTTTCACTATATTTTTGATTTAAATCATTTTCCTCTTCATTATCCACTATTTCTATTAATTCTTCGGGAAATTTATATTCGTTTTCAAATACTTTATCAATTCTATTACATATTAATTTAATTTCATTTACTTCATTATTTCCAAATGTATTTTTTATTTTAAGTATAAAATTAAATATTTTTTCTAATTCTTTTTTTTTTTAAATAATCATTCGCATGTTTTTTTACCAAATCAATATCTATATTTTCATATAAATCTTTTATTGAATTAAACATTTCTATATTAATTACCAAATTTAAATTTTTATCTTCAATATCACTTAATATTTGTTTTATATCATCTTCATCATAATTTGTAGAACTATTTATTAATTTTATAATATCATTAAAATTATCTGATAATATTTCTATATTTTTTGATTTTATTGGTTTTATTTTAATGGTTTTTGGTTTCTCTTCATCTATTTTTGGAATTTTATCATGTTCATCTTCTGTTATATTATTAATATCTTTTCCAAATTTTTTTAAAATATCATTTATATGATCAAAATTATTTTCTTTAAATTCCAACTCTTTTCCATATGAAACATTTATTTTATGTATTTTTGAATATAAACTTTCATCTAATACTGTTTCATATATTGATATCTGTTCTTTTATATTTTCAATAGGAATATCACACGCAATTTTTAATTTAGTATTATCTTTCTCAACATTAATAAAATCCTCTGTATAATTTATACATTCAAAATCAAATGGATTATTAAATAACCTTTGCAAAAATTTCTCTTTTTCTTGATAACTACGTCTTCTATATATTAATGCATATTCTGATAATTCTCTTATTTCATAATTAACTTCAGATTTTAATTTATATAATACATTTTTATTTGATTTGATTTTTAAATAATCATCTACATAATCATCTACAATTTCTCTCGCTTTATAAATATTATTAAAAAAATCATCAAAATGAAAATATAACGAATCCTTTGTAAAAATATTTATTGCTTCTTCCAATTTTGGAATATATTTTATTGTTATTTCATCTAATTCAATTTCACTCATATTTATTTTATATTAATATTTACAATTTCCTTCAATTAATGTTTTGATTTTATGCAATTCATTTTCTTTTATCTCATTACATATTTTATTAAATATATTCATCACTAACACACCATAATTATCCACTTTTTTATCTAAAGTTATTCTTACTGTTAATACATTATCCAATGGATGTTTTACTATATACCCTACATATGTACATTTTATATCTTCTATTATTATATTTTTACTATTTACATAATTATTAAATATATATGTTTGAATTATATTACCAATTGTATCATTTTCTTCCGGAATATTAATATCATAGGTTTGATCATTATTTTCAAATTCTTCGATTTTTAATTTATCACATAATACTATTATTTTATTTATTAGTACATCCACGGCCTTTAATAATATATATTTAAATGAAAAAATATTTATTAATTCAAATTCTAAAATATATTCATTTTTAATATAATTTCTTTCTTGCTCTAATATACTTGTTTTTGTATCAAACTCTTTTTCCGGTTTATTAAAAACACTAGCACCTGCTATTATATTAAATGATGTATTTTTTCTTCCTGTTGCTTTTACAGCAAATGCTTCTAACTTTAATATTTCATTTTTACGTAATTTTGTAATAGTAATTGGAACCGGAAAAAAGTTTTTTATTTCTTTATCATCCTTTAATACTTTTAAATTATTTGTTGTTATTTCTTTTATATTTTCATTACTTTCACATCTAACATCTAAACTTATTTTTAAACTATTTACACTATCATCAAATTCATCATTATATTTTTCAGATATATACAATGGTATTAAAGCAATCCTATTTTGAATAATTTCATTATTTAACACTGTATTATTTTCAATTATATTTACAGTAGTATCAATACCATTACCAATAAATCCTAATACAGGTATATCCATTAATAATACACGCCTAATACCATTTAATATTGATAGATCAATGTTTTTTGTTTCAAAACTAATTCTATTTATTTTTTCATTATACCTAAACATTTAGTTTACTAACTATATATAAATCATTTTTATATAAAACTGTAAAGATAATACTATTACTAAAAATGTTCTTATTTTATAGTGATACATGTAGTCATTGCACTATGCTTATCGAATCTTTAAAATCATTAGATAAACAAAAACAAATTAAACTTATTTCTATTGATTATTTAAAATCAAATAATATTGCGTTTGATACTAGAATTACACATGTACCTGCTATGTTATTAGCAAATTCTAAGATTATATTTGGAAAAGACGTATTTGATTATTTATTATTACCCGGAAAAGGTATCTTATTAAAAACAAATAATTCTAATTCTACAGTTAATGATATTAATAATTCTACTGAACCAGATGGATTAGATTCTTATATTTCACAAAGTTATGAAAATATTAACGAAAATGACACATATTTAACAGGTCCTGTCAAAATTTGGGAAAATTTAGATTCTACTTATTCAAAAACACCTATAACAACTAATACAAAACCTATAGGAAATAATGATACAGAAAAAAGTCATAAACAATTACCTAGTTTAGCAGAAATACAACAAATGCGTGAATCTGCACTTCATTAAAACCCATGTTTAGATATAAAGATATTCAATACATATATAGAGTAAAATGACAACCTATGTATTCAATCAATATTTCCTAACATTTATCAAAACAGTAAAAAAAAATGCTAGACCATTAAAAGAAAAAAAAGCTGTTGCTAGAGAAACATTACAAAAAATACATGCATTTTATAATACATTTGATAATAAATCCACTGAATATCTTACTAATTATTCAACTGTTTTTACTGATTTTATTACAAATCCACTTGTTGATTGTAATAAAGATGAAATTAATAAATGGTTTGATGATAATGAGCATTTACATATTTTACAAAATATACCACTTAAAAATATTAGAACTATTTTAAAAAAAACAACTATTTTACATCAATTTATTTTAATTTTTCATTTATTTAAAAATACTGATTTAACCGAAAATGATATTAAACATATTATGGAAAAATTTAAAGGTATAACCTCTATTGAAGATAACAAAATACCTGAAAAATATCATAAAGTTGTTAATAAAATATCAGAACTTGCTATCGAAAATAAAACCGGATTCTCTATGGAAGATATTGAAGATACTAGTATTGGAAAATTAGCAAAAGAAATTATGGAAGATGTAGATATTGAAAAAGTTAAAAAATCAATTAATTCTGAAGGAGATATATTAGGGGCATTATCAGATCCTGACAATGGAATTGGTACTTTAATTTCAGATGTAAGCCAAAAAATGGCAACTAAATTAAAAAGTGGAGAACTTAAACAAGATGCTTTACTAAAAGATGCACTTAGTATGGCCGGAAAATTACCAGGAATGGGAAGTGGTAATACAAATAATGGATCACCTGATATTGGAAACATTATGAAAATGATGTCGGGAATGATGGGTGGTGGTAATATGCCATCATCACGTTCTGTTCAACGCAAAATGGATAAAAAATCTAAACTAAAAAAGAAATTAGATAGTAAAAATAAAGAATGAGTAATTTTTGGTTAAATGATCCAACTATATTATTTCAAGAAATACCAGATAAATTTACATTTATTGATAAATTAAATTATATATTTTTATTTAGTATTGTTTTTAGCATCATTTTAGTATTATTAACTAATTTTGAATTATCTTATTTGTCTTTAAGCATTATTATTGCTATTATTACTATTATTATTTATCAACATAAATATGTCTATCAAGTCGAAAAATTTAGTTCAGATTGTATTATGCCTTCTATTGATAATCCTTTTATGAATCCAAATATATTAGATACTAAATATTCCAAACCATGTGAAATTGATAATGCTATTTTAAATGATAACTTTTATACAAATACATTTCGAGATGTAAATGATTTCTATGAAAGAGGATTATCTGTTCGACAATTTTATACCGTTGCAGGTAAAACTATCCCAAATGATCGTGATACTCTTGCACATTGGTTATATAATAGTAATGATAATAAAAAATCTTGCAAACAAGGTAATTCTAATAGATGCCTTAAAAATATTAATTTAGATAGAGCTGATACAAGATTTGTTGGTCAATCTTCATAATATACAGATTTTTTAGATTTTTTTATATATATACACAAAAATTTATATATATCTAGAATAAATGTATAATAAAAATTGTGATATTTATAATGACACTTGTTGGATGGAATCCAAAGATATTAAAAATAAACATATAGATTCATATATGCATTTTAACACTAATTTTATACAATGTAAAGATCCAAATGTTAGATTACCTACATACTATATTGATCATGTCAATTTAAGACCCACACCACACCCAAATGTTGCAAATCATCCTGATAGTTGTTTAATAGACCACGAAAGTCAATTAAGAAATGATAAAGCAAAACAAACAAGAGATAAATGTAATATACAATTATTTCAAAGAATGTTTCAAGGATGCCCTAATTTACGTCCAGGGGTTGGTGATCCTGATAAAGAATTAGATGTTTTAAGTGGTTCTGATAGCAAACATATATATGATAAATGTAATGAAAATATAATGGAAAAACAAACTTATTATCCTACACCTATGTTAGATTGTGTGGCTGAAGTACAAAATCCGGAACATATAGTTCCTAAATGGATATGGGGAGGTGAAGACACACGTAATTATATTAATCGTAAAAAGTTTTTAGAAAAATGTAATTAAGTTAAAATATTATTAGGTGTTATTACTTTTTTAGAAAAATCACTATTATCAATTTCTATATTATAAATTATTTTTCTATAAATTTTATTTATTGCAGTAATACCTGGTTCTACATTTCTTTTATATTTATTATTAAAAGGTGATATCCAACTTACTTTATAAAATTCAGTAAAATTTGAATCACGATTTTCTAAAAGATCTAAATTCATTTATTTAGGTTATATATTAACTTTTACATTCATATATTCATTAAATAGTAATTACTAGTATATCATGTATTGATTCTAATAAATTTCAATTTTTTAATTTACACTATTCAAAAATACTTTTTAACTAAAGTATATAAAAACTTAATTTAAACATTTAAATACAACTAAGCAAGATGACTGAAACTTTTACATTCGATACAGACATTTCATCTTTACTTAATCTTATTATTAATAATTTTTATTCCAATAAAGATATTTTCTTAAGAGAACTTATTTCAAATGCTAGTGATAGTATCGATAAATACAATCATCACTGTATTATTAATAAACCTGAAAATAAAATAGATAATTGTATTACTATTATTCCTGATAAAGATAATAAAATACTTTATATTATTGATACCGGAGATGGTATGAACAAAAATGATCTCATTAAAAATATAGGCACTATCGCAAATTCAGGTACTAAAGCATTCATGGAAAAAGTTAAAGATAGTAATTTAATTGGACAATTTGGTGTTGGTTTTTATTCTGCTTTTTTAGTATCTAAAAAAGTATCTATTATTACAAAAAAAATAGATTCTTCATATTTTAAATGGTCTTCAGATGCATATGGTAAATATACTATTGAAGAACTAAATTCTATTAAAGAATATTCTATTAATTCTGAATATAATTTAACTCAAGGTACTATCATTAAATGCTACCTTACAGATGAAACTTCTGACACATATACTGATATCAATAAATTAAAATCAATTGTTAAAGAACATTCTCAATATATTAATTATCCTATTAAAATTTTTGTGAAAAAAGAAGAAACCTATGAAGTTGAAGATGATGAAGCTTGTTTAGAAGAAGATGTTTCAGTGGTTGAAGGATCAAATTTAGATGAAGTTAAAGTTGAAGATGTTGAAGAAAAACCTAAAAAAATGAAAAAAGAAACAAAAATAATAAAAGAATTTGAATTAATTAATGAAAATAAACCCATTTGGACTATACCTAGTAATAAATTAAAAGAAGAAGATTATTATGGATTTTATAAATCTTTAACTAATGATAATGAAAAACCATATACTTATAAACATATTAGTGGTGAAGGACAAATAGAATATAAAGGTATTTTATATTTACCTAAAAAAATTAAAAACAATGTATTTGAACGTGGAGTAAAACAAAATAATATTAAATTATATGTTCGTAAAATATTTGTAAGTGATAATAGTGCTGTTTTATGTCCTGAATGGTTACATTTTATTTCAGGAATTGTTGATACTGACGATTTACCTCTCAATGTTTCACGCGAAATATTACAGGAAAATAAAGTTATTAAAGTTATTAAAAAAGCAGTTGTTAAAAAGAGTATTGATATGTTAAAATTAGCTATGAATGATATGGATAATTATGTTAAAATTTATAAAACTTATCAAAAAAATATTAAACTTGGTGTCTATGAAGAAAGCGGAGATAGAGAACGAGTTTCTGATCTTTTAATGTTTTATTCCTCTAATTCTTTCAATAAAATGATAACTTTTGATGATTATATTACATCAATGAATGAAAATCAAAAAAATATTTATTATATTGCAGGTGATAATATTGATATTCTTAAATCTTCACCATTTTTAGATCGATTCACAAAAAATAATTTTGATGTTCTCTTCATGACTGATCCTGTTGATGAATATATGTGCCAAAGACTTATGAAATATAAAGATTGCACTTTAACATGTATCACCAAAGGTGATATTGAATTACCAAATACTACTGATTCTGATAAAGAATTACTTAAAAAACAAAAAGAAGAATTTAAACCACTTTGTGATTATATAAAACGTATTTATAATGATTTTACTGATGTTAAAATTACTAATAAAGTATCAGAATTACCTTGTATAGTATCTTCACCTGAAAATGGTTTCTCTGCTAATATGGAGAAAATTATTAAATCACAAACTTTAGGACAATCCGATAATGCAAATACTTTGCTTAATAAACGTATTTTAGAATTAAATCCATTACACCCTATTATCAAAAAAATTAAAAATATTAATGATACTGAAGAATATAATTCTTTACGTGATCTACTTGATCTTGTTATTAATAGCTCCTTATTATATTCAGGATATCAAATTATTAAACCTGTAGATTTTTCCAAAAAAATATTAAATGTTATTATGATCGGTATGGATATTTATGAAACTACAGACACCAAAAACACTACAGAAACTACAGATACCAAAAACACTACAGACACCAAAAACACTACAGAAACTACAGAAACTACAGAAACTAAAGATCCTTTTACTGAAATTGAAACTATTGATATGACAAATGTTGATTAACAAAATATTTCTTATAAATAAATATGAAAAATGTTATTTTATTATTATTATTTATTGGAATATTAGTTATTGTTCAAGGTTATTATGAAAACAAATTATCTTCCGTTAAAAAAGAAAAAACAATTATTAAATATGTTCCTTTACATGTTTATGAAGGTAAAATGAATGGATCTGAATCAATTAATAATCAATTTAAAAGTTCTTTTGAGAAAATTATAAACATAGATAATAAAAATGCATAAACTTTTTACATCTACCAATACTGAATTTCAAAAACATTGTACTGAATATCTTAAAAATAAACAAATTGAATTAAATAACATTGTTGAATTACAAAATAAATATAATATTAATATTATGCAAAAACGTTCAGAATATGAAAATAAATATGAAGACTACCTATTCAAATATTTAAATACACATAATAATTTTGATAAAGTTCAATTATTTAAATCTGATTATCCTATTAAAAAAAAAGAATTCAATATTTACACCTACCAAAATTATTTTAATCCTAACAATTAAATGATTACCAATAATAAATTTCAATTCCAATTTATACCTTTTATAATATCATTCATTTTTGGCATTATTTATATTATTATTACTAATAATACTAAAGAAAAAATTATTAAAACTCCTACACCATTTTCAAATTCACTTTATTCTGATTTTGATGGTGAATGTTATAATATTAATGTTATTGAAACAAAATGTACCGGTAATGAACCTGAATTTAATTTAGCTATATAATTTTTTATTATTTTTATATTATTTAGTTCGAATACGCTAAACCACCCATTCCACTTAATATACGTAAAACATTATAATTTACTGCATACACGTACAAATCACCATCTTCATTACTTTCTACTTGTAATTGAGCTGTATCTATACGAGACATATTAAGAGTGCCTGATGGTTGATGTTCTTCAGGTTTTAATGCAAACGAATATACATTAATACCTTTATTAGATGGAATATTTGTATGATGTTGATATGGTTGCACTAATGAGAAATAATCTCCATTTCTCTCTGCAAAACGATCATTTCCATTTAATTGTAATTTTGTTTTGCTTATTAAATTTTTCATGCTAGTTGAAGTTTGATTTGCAGTATCATCATAAAAGTTATTCCAATATGGAGTATCACCGCCAGTAAAATCCTCTGGTTTAACAAACCATACTAACTCTTTGCAAGGATGATTAAAACTTAAACGGGCAGATTTCATTGTATTCGCAGATACTTTTTCTGTTCCTGTAAATTGTAATTGCTCTATTAAATACTCATGTGATAATTGTGCAAATCTTTTACGTTCATCTGTATCCAAAAAGATATAGTCAGCCCATAAATTAACATTAGTTAAAGTTCCTACACCTATATCCGCTACTGCAGGTACTACATCAGCAACCGCATCATCACCATGCTGCTCCCCTGTATTTGCATTTAAACTATCAGATGAATTAAATTCAATATTCACTTTTACTTCATGATATTGTAAAGCAATTAATGGTAATGCTAAACCAATATTGCGACAAAACCAAAATTCAATTGGAATATATAATTGTTCTGTTGTATTTTGAGCAATTTTTTTAACACGATAGTTATCATTTCCACCAACCATAGAGTTATATCCTGCTAATTTACCTTTGTCTAATGATAACTCATTCCAAATATACATCCACTCACCATATTGTTTATCAATACGTTGTCCTCCAATTTCTATTTCAATATGTTTAATTATTCTATAACCATAATATGGTTGAAGATATAAATCTTTATCAGCTGGTGCTACAATTGTCATTGCTAAATACAATTTATTTACTAAATCACCATTACGTGCTATTTGACAAGTTGCACGACCTCCAAGAATAGGATTTCCATTTAAAGTTTGTTGAATTGATTCAATAGAGAAATTAGTGTGTCGACGATAAACTACTTTAAAAAAAGTTATTTGAGGATTGCCTGTAAGATAAACATCTTGGGCACCATAAGCTACAAGTTGAAGAAGACCTCCACCCATTTTGTATTTATTATTAATACAGAAAAAATAATTATAAACAAAACTAATATTTATTTTGCGCTACTTGATTAATAATGGTATTTTAATAAAAATCTTATTATTATCAACCAATTCAAATACTTTATTATGATATGTTATTCATTTATATTTCTTAATACTTTACCTTTATTAATTATTGTTTTTATATTTTTCTTTTTAATTAGTTCCGCACTTTTTTTGGTATTTTTATCTCATTAGAATTACCTAATATGATAATAAAAAATAAATTCTAATATTTTTTTAATTAGAATATGCTAATCCACCCATTCCACTAAGAATACGAAGAACGTTATACGAATGTGCATAAATAGATACAGTTTGAGTAGTAGTTCCGGCATCTAATCTTAGTTGAGCAGTATCAATACGAGACATATTTAGTGTTCCTGATGGTTGATGTTCTTCTGGTTTTAATGCAAAAGAATATACATTTATATATTTATTTGCAGCTGGAATATTAGTATGATGTTGATATGGTTGAACATGTGTAAAATATTTTTCTTCACGTTCCGCAAAACGATCATTACCATTTAACATTAGTTTAGCCTTTCCACAACCAGCAGTGGCTCCTTTCCATATTAATTCTTTTACAGGATGATTAAAAGATAGTTTTGCAGTTAATTTTCCTGATGCCATCTGTTCACTACCTGTAAATTGCACTTGTTCAATTAAATATTCATGTGATAATTGAGCAAATCTACGACGTTCGTCGGTATCTAAGAATATATAATCTGCCCATAAAGTTGCATCTGCATCTGCAGGTAGGCTACTACTAAATTCAATATTGATTTTAACTTCATGGTATTGTAAAGCAATAAGAGGTAATGCAAGACCTATATTACGGCAAAACCAAAATTCTAAAGGTAAATATTTATATTCAGTCGCAGTTGCTCTTGAAGTCATTTGAGTAAAACCTTCTTTTTTACCGATAGGTAATGACAACTCATTCCATATTTCCATCCATTCACCATATTGACGATCAATCATTTGACCACCAATTTCAATTTCGACTTTATCAATATACTCTGTTGATGAAGTATTATTTGCAACATTTGCAAAAGCAATATATAATTTATGTACTAAATCACCATTACGTGATATTTGACAGGTTACACGACTACTTGGATTTATATTGCCATTAAATGTTTGTTGTATTGATTCAATAGAGAAATTAGTATGACGACGATAAACTACTTTAAAAAAAGTTATTTGAGGATTACCCGTAAGATAAACATCTTGGGCACCATAGGCTACAAGTTGAAGAAGACCTCCACCCATTTTGTATTTATTATTAATACAGAAAAAAAATAAATATATTTAATTAGAATATGCCAATCCACCCATTCCACTGAGAATACGAAGCACATTATAATTTACTGCATACATTCTAAAAGTACCTCCAGTTGATCCTCCAGTAATAAATGCTGTCGCAGTATCAATACGGGACATATTAAGAGTACCCGATGGTTGATGTTCTTCTGGTTTTAATGCAAAAGAATATACATGAATGTTCTTATTATGTGGAATATTTTCATGATGTTGATAAGGTTGTACATAAGTAAAGTATTTAGCATCACGTTCCGAAAAACGATCATTACCATTAAGTTGAAGCTTGAATTTACTTGTTGCTTCAAACTCTGTCCAATTAGTATCGGTAGGAGTAGTTTTTGCAACAACCCATACTAATTCTTTAACAGGATGATTAAATGACAGTTTTGATTTAATTTCAGAACTAGTATTACCTATTCCTTCACCTCCACCAATTTGTACTTGTTCAATTAAATACTCATGGGACAATTGAGCAAATCTACGTCTCTCATCTGTATCTAAGAAAATGTAATCAGCCCATAATACAACATTACCAATCCCACTAATTTTTGGCTCAGCAGGTGCCGGCGAATTAAATGTAAGATTTATCTTTACTTCATGATATTGTAAAGCAATTAATGGTAATGCTAAACCAATATTACGGCAAAACCAAAATTCTAATGGAACATATACTTTGTGTGTAGTACCAGTACTTACTTCATTTTGAATCATACGTTCAAATCCATCTTTTTTACCATAAGGTAATGATAATTCATTCCAGATATACATCCATTCACCATATTGACGATCAATCATTTGACCACCAATTTCTAGTTCAACCTGTTTAATAATTCTGTGTCCTAGTGATTTGTATTTTTCATCTTGTCCTAATGTACCTTCTACTGTAACATCCGCTTCTAAATATACTTTATGTACTAAATCACCATTACGAGATATTTGACAAGTTACACGCTGTCCCATACCTGCATTTCCATTAAAAGTTTGCTGAATTGATTCAATAGAGAAATTAGTGTGTCGTCGATAAACTACTTTAAAAAAAGTTATTTGAGGATTACCCGTGAGATAAACATCTTGGGCACCATAGGCTACAAGTTGAAGAAGACCTCCACCCATTTTATTCTTAGCAAAGATAAAAATATTAATGTTTAAAACTACAGATTTTTTTCTCAAATTATGTTTTAATATGGTATTTTTTATATATTTTAAATGTTATACCTTTCAATCCTGTTATTATATTTTATTTAATTTTATTATTTGTATGTTGGATGGTATGTTATATGATATATCTTAACATATCTACAAAAAAATATTATTCTTTATTATTTTAGGAATTATTTTAATTAAAGTTTTACCGATTTTAACATTAAAACATGAATTTAATACAAAAGATCTTGCATTTGGATTATCTATGTTTATAGTATATCATATCATATTATATTATACAAAAGGTATTGAACCTATTCAATTTTATATGAACTTTATTAAATACTTTAAAAATCTTCCAGACAATTTAGAATATATTTTTAACGATTTAGTTATTAAACAAATACTAATATAAATATTTTATATTATACTACATTTTTAACCAAGGTATTCAACATATTTAATTAGAATATGCTAATCCACCCATTCCACTTAAAATACGCAAAACATTATAATTTACACCCCATACCCTTATTGTTCCTGAATTTTTTGGTTTTACCACTAATCTAGCAGTATCTATTCTTGACATGTTTAATGTTCCTGATGGTTGATGATCTTCCGGTTTTAACGCAAATGAATATACATTTATACCTGCATTTTTTGGAATATTTGTGTGGTGTTGATATGGTTGAACTACTGAAAAATATTCACCATATCTTTTAGCAAAACGATCATTACCATTTAATTGCAAATTAGCTGAAGAAATTGAATTATTGCCATCTGGATCTATACCAAATAAGGTGTCTGAAAATGTCCTGGTATCAGTATAATTATACCATTGATTTTGACGTTGTGCTTTATCATTATCATTAATAGTCCATATAAGTTCCTTAACAGGATGATTCATTACTAAAGGAACACTTTGTTCTCCTGTTCCTGAAAGTGTATTTTCATTTACTTGTACTTGTTCTATTAAATACTCATGTGATAATTGTGCAAATCTTTTACGTTCATCTGTATCCAAAAATATATAATCACACCAAATTGAAGCATTTTTAATTGATTTAATATTACTTACATTTGTATTTTTAACATACGCAGTTCCATTATAAGTACATTTTTGAAATGTTTCTATTTCTATATTTATTTTTACTTCATGATATTGTAAAGCAATTAATGGTAGTGCTAAACCAATATTACGACAAAACCAAAATTCTAAAGGAATATATACTTTATTATCTGTAAAACTTGTCAGATCACTATCGGCTCCTATCATTTCTTGATAACCATTCATCTTTCCACTAGGTAATGATAACTCATTCCAAATATACATCCAATGTGAATATTGTTTATCAATTTTTTGACCACCAATTTCAATTTCAACTGATTTTAATAAACGATGACCTATAAAATTAACATAACGATCTAAATTTGCAGTAAGAATATTATCTAAATTCCCAGAATATAATTCTGCTAATTCTACTTCTACATACATTTTATGAACTAAATCACCATTACGAGATATCTGACAAGTAACACGATTACCCCAATCAAATTTTCCGTTTATTGATTGTTGTATTGATTCTATTGAGAAATTAGTATGACGACGATATACAACTTTAAAAAAAGTTATTTGTGGATTTCCTGTGAGATAAATATCTTGGGCACCATATGCAACTAATTGTAATAAACCTCCACCCATTTAAATTATTAAGCATATAAAAAATTAATTTGCAAAAATTAATTAAATATGATGAAAGAAAGATGTAGTAAGAAACGAATACATGTTGTAGATAATACAAAAGAAATATCTACACTAGATGATATTCATATTAATAGTATAAAAAAATTTGAAATTAAAAATAAACGAGTTGATGAAATTGCAAAACAACTTGAAAAATTAAATATTACATTGAATACTGATATTCCATGGTTATCTAATGTTGAAATTAAAGAACAAATAAAAGATTATACAACGGAATTAAATAAATTAAATAGCGAAAATGAACTAGATTATTATGAAAATGTTGGCGAAATATTATTCAATTATTATGATATTGTTAATCAAAATACATATATAAAACAAATTAATCCTAAAAAATATACTATTTTAGATGCTCTCAATATTCAAACTTATAATTCTAATTTAAATTGCGAATATAAAGATAAATCAAAATTAGTTAATCAATATTTAGCTATCACTGATAACAAATACATTAATCATATTGATGGTAAATTTACTAACTCTAAATGTATTAATTGTAATACAGAAATGACTAACTTAGTACATGAAGCACTTGTTGTATGTTTAAATTGTGGTTATCAAGAAGTATTATTAGCAGAACAAAATAGACCTATAATGTTATATGATAAAAAAGACGGTATTCATTATAGTTATAAACGTATTA
>MDSX01035679.1_pt1 | contig 28415 bp, 25 predicted proteins | sample 811141 | NCBI WGS metagenome assembly MDSX01 (sample SAMN05326642, study PRJNA326480) | marine metagenome | isolation source: seawater | place: Atlantic Ocean: South East | collected 2010
ACCTCCGACCTCTGGATCTGGCCTGGTATCGGTAAGCATAAAGGTAAAGACTTTGCTGTAACCGGCACATGGGGATCAAACGGTGAAGCCTATTTTTGGGACGTCACCGATCCAGCCAATATGAAGATCATTGACACGGTCACAGTAGACGCACGTACCGTTAACGATGTTAAGATATCAGAAGATGGCCGCGTTGGTGTTATGACCCGTGAAGGTGCCTCTGACCGTAAGAATGGTTTTGTTATTTTAGATGTATCTGACCCCTATAACGTTACTATAAGCGCTGCCTACAACGATGATATGACTGGTGGAGTACACAATGCTTTTATCTATGAGAACCATATATACGCGGTGAACAACGGACGCAAGTATGACATTATTAATATAGACAACCCTAAAAAACCATTCAGGGTAGGTGTCTATGAACTGGACAGCCCAGGGCACAGCATACATGATGTATGGATTGAAGACGGTATTGCTTATTCATCAAATTGGGCGGACGGAGTACATGCCGTTGATATTGGAGGATTAAAATTTGACGAAAAAAATAGATCTGGTAAACAATTCAACCCGCTTCTAGCTAAGGCAGGAAAAGGTAGCCCTTCAAATCCAATTCATATTGCAGATCTAAAAGACCCCAATGGACATAATCACGCAGCATTTCCTTTTAAAAGTCAGTCAACTGATAAATTTTATATCGTTGGAGGCGATGAATGGTTTCCATGGCGATATCCAGGAAAACCAAGACCATATCAACCTAGAGGAGGGTTTCATTTTTTAGATTTTACGAATATTGAAAACCCTAAAGAAGAAGCTGTTTATACTATAACTGAAGCAGGATCACATAATCATTGGATACAAGGCGATACATTGATCGCAGCATATTATAACGCTGGATTACGAATCATAGATATTTCAGGCGATCTTCTTGGAGATCTATACAGACAAAGTAGGGAGATTGCGTTTTATATGTCAAGCCATCCAGAGGGCCGCATTCCCAACTCTACAAATGTTTGGGGTGCAATCCCATATAAAGGGTACATTTACTTTACAGATATGTATAGTGGACTATATTGCGTCAAGCTTGTTAATAAATAATAAATAAATCACTTATTTTAGGCTTATGAAAAAAATCATCCTTTTCTTTTTATTCGTTTTTTCAGTTTCTTTTTCACAGAATAACAAAATAACAGAGAATGACCTAGTAAACGTAAAATGGAAAATGAAAAGATATATCACTGATGGATTAAATATACCCATTGAGCGCAGCAGGAGAAAAGACTATCAGATTTTTATGCCAAATAACAAAAGAGAAGAAATGCAATTTGGAAAAAAATATGAGAATCTTAATTGGGAGTATTTGCCATTTGGTGAATTCATAATGATGTACTCAGAAAAAAAAGACATTTATATCCCAGCGAGGATTACAGAATTCAAAAAAAATGAAGAGCTCAGGCTTACAATTTTCGACATTAACTCTAGCAAGTTAATCACTATAATTTACGAGGCAAATTAGAATGACAATTCAGAATTACTTTAAAAATATAATAGCTATTTGTTTTGTTATGGTAGTTATCGGTTGTGATACCGCTATAGATTACCCAGAGACAAATAAAATTTCTCATTCTGACTTTTATCATGGTATTGAAATTTCAGATCCTTACAGATGGCTTGAGGATGATATGTCTGATGAAACCGGTGAATGGGTGGCAGCTCAAAATAAGGTAACATCAAAATTTTTAAAAAAAATAGGATTTAGAAAAAAATTAGAACGAAGAATTAAAAAATTGAACGATTATGAAAAAGTTGGCGCACCTTTTAAAGAAGGAGATTACGAATATTTTTATAAAAATTCTGGTCTTCAGAATCATTCAGTCGTTTATAGGACACGTATTGGTTCTAGTCAAAATCCAGAAGTCTTCATAGATCCAAATACTTTTTCAGAAGATGGAACTGTTGCTCTGCGCGGTTTGTCATTTACAAAAGATGGATCACTATTGGCATACATGATAACGGAAGGTGGATCTGATTGGCGAAAGATTATTGTAATGAATACCGATACGAAAGAAATTATAGGAGACACTTTAAAAAATGTAAAATTTAGCGGCCTTTCGTGGAAGAAAAATAATGGCTTTTTTTACAGTAGCTACGATAACCCTGCGGAAGAAAATAAAAGCGAATTATCCGCAAAAACACAATATCACAAATTATATTATCACAAGCTTAATACTTTACAATCAGAAGATCAGTTGGTGTATGGCGGTGATAAGCAGCCTAATAGATATGTAAGTGGCGGAGTTACTGAAGACCAAAGATATCTTATTATTTATGCGGGTCAAAATACAAGTGGTAGACAATTATATATTAAAGACCTTGAGATGCTTAATTCTAAACCCGTAAAGATACAGGGTGATTATTTTGCTACAGCAAATGTTCTTCACAACAAAAAAAGAAAATTTTATCTTTATACGAATATAGATGCACCTAATGGGCGCATAGTATCTGTAAATCTTTCTAAGCCCAATATTTGGAAAGATATTGTTGCTGAAACAGAAAATGTAATGTTTGCAAGCTCTGGTGGAGGAGATTTATTTGTTCGTTATTTAGTCGATGCTAAATCGCAAGTCATGCAATACAGTCTTAGTGGGGAAATTATTCGCGAAATAAACCTTCCTTCAATTGGATCTGCATATGGCTTTAATGCCAAAGTGGATGATAAAGATTTATACTATTCATTTAGCTCTTACACCTACCCATCAACTATTTTTAATTATAATATTGACTCTGGTGAGTCAAAGCTCTATCGCCAACCTGAAATAGACTTTGTTCCGACCGACTATATAACAGAGCAGGCTTTTTATAAAAGCAAGGACGGGACAACAGTGCCCATGTTTATTACATCTAAAAAGGGCGTTGAAAAAAATGGTACCAATCCAACAATACTTTATGGTTATGGCGGATTTAACATAAGCCTTACTCCGGGTTTTAATCCAACGAATATAGCGTGGCTTGAAAACGGAGGAATTTATGTAGTAGCTAATATCAGAGGTGGGGGAGAATATGGCAAGAAGTGGCATAAGGCCGGAACTCAAATGAACAAACAAAACGTTTTTGATGATTTTATTGCAGCAGCAGAATATCTAATCTCTGAGAAATATACATCTAGCGATTATTTAGCAATTAGAGGCGGTTCAAATGGTGGATTGCTAGTAGGGGCAGTAATGATTCAGAGACCCGACCTTTTCAAGGTTGCTATTCCAGCTGTAGGTGTATTAGACATGTTAAGGTATCATGAGTTTACTGCAGGCGCTGGATGGTCTGATGACTATGGAACTGCTGCTGATTCACCTGAAATGTTCAAATACTTGCTCAATTACTCACCCGTTCATGCCCTAAAACCTGAAACTAATTATCCTGCAACGCTTGTAACTACCGCAGATCATGATGATAGAGTTGTACCTGCACACTCATTCAAATTTGCAGCAAGACTTCAAGAGTTTCAAGAAGGTGAATCACCAGTTTTGATAAGAATTCAAACAAGAGGCGGCCATGGTAGTGTATCTATGGATCAACGCATGGAATTATACGCTGATGTATTTTCATTCATCTGGTATAATATGGGTGTAAAGCCAAATATTTAATTTTTTTGATATTACTAAGGAGTAATAATGCTAAAATCACCTCCAAGAATTAAGTTTGGCTGGCTTAGAGCAACTCTTTTTTTCATTACATCAGTAACAACTTCTCAGATTTTTGCTGGAATAGGCTTGGTGTTGGTATTGGTAGCTGCAGGTTTTGATATGAATGCTATTTCAAACCAAGAAGAGATAGCAAGTATCGTAAATAATATTAACTTTTTGCTACCATTAAAAGTGATTGAATTTTTATCTGTAATATTATGTGTTTGGTTATTTATTCGATTTGTTGATCGTAAATCTATAAAATCTATTGGACTCAGCTTTAATGGATTTAAAAATGACCTGTATCTAGGTTTAGGTTTAGGTGCTGGGCTGATTGCAATTGGATTTCTTATCTTATTTATTCTTGGATATTTAACCGTCGATGGATTTTCATTTCCGCTAGGAAGTATTCTTTTATATTTTATGCTTTTTGTAATTGTATCGCTACATGAAGAAATAATGATGAGAGGATATATTTTAAACAATTTGATGCAGTCCATGAATAGGTATGTTGCTTTATCCCTTTCATCGCTTGTTTTTATGACTATTCATCTTTTAAATCCAAACGTTAGCTTCCTTTCAGTTGTCAATTTGTTTCTTGCTGGTATTGTGCTAGGTATTTATTATTTACATAAATCAAATTTATGGCTGCCAATTGGAATGCATTTGACGTGGAATTTTTTTCAGGGTCCAATCTTTGGCTTTGAGGTAAGCGGTATAGAAACTAAAAGCATTATTAATCAGTCTATACGTGGGAATGAGTTTATTACTGGAGGATCATTTGGCTTTGAAGGTTCTATATTAGCTACAATTTTAATTTTGATTATGATAGTATATTTAGATAGAAAGTATAAATAGATTTATGAAGAAATACCTACTTACAATAACTATATTTTTCGAATTAGTTTTTGGACAACATGCTCATAGCCACTCAAACAGAAAAATTTCATTTCCTGATATTAAAGGATTTAAAACACTGAGCTGTGATTTACATACGCATACAGTTTTTTCTGATGGTAGCGTATGGCCAAGTATTCGAGTTGCTGAAGCTAAAAAAGACGGACTTGATGCTATTGCCGTGACCGAGCATATTGAATATCAATCCTATAAAGATGACATTCCAAATCCAGATAGAAATAGAAGCTATGATTTAACTAAAAAATATGCTGAAAAAAGTGAATTGATTGTTATTGCTGGTACAGAGATAACTAAGAGCATGCCCCCTGGTCATGCAAATGCAATCTTCGTAAAAGATGTTAATAAAATAATGAATGATGATTATATGAAATCATATCTAGCAGCACGTAAACAAGGAGCCTTTGTCTTTTGGAATCACCCTCATTGGATAGGCCAACGAAAAGATGCATCTGTAAAAATCTATGATGAAGTAAAACAATTAATTGATAAAAATCTTTTACATGGAATTGAAGTAACCAACGAAAGAACATATTCTGATCAGGCAATCCAAACAGCATTAGATCATGATCTCACTATGATTGGCACTTCTGATGTACATGATTTAATTGATTGGGATTATAATATTCCGCAGGGTGGTCACAGACCAGTAACATTAGTTTTTTCAAAAAGAAAAAACCTAAAAGATCTTAAACGATCTCTTTTTCAAGGTAGAACAGTCGTGTGGTATAATAACCTTTTGATAGGAAAAAATGAATGGGTATCACCATTAATAGATGCATCTTTAGTTATAGATTCCGTAGGGTTCTATAAGAATTATGAATTAGGAATAGTTAAAATTAAAAATACTTCTGATGCTCGTTTTATCTTAAAGAATATTACAGAATATGATTTTTATCAGGATAGCGACCTTATTGAAATTCAACCTCATTCAGTTAAGCAGCTTTCAGTAGTATCTGGAAAAAACATATCAGATTTTGACCTTGAGTTCGAAGTTCTTAATGCAGTTATAGCTCCAAGCACGCACCCGGTAAAAATCTTTAAAATAAGAAACGTAAGTAATGTTGAGCTAAAAAAAGTAAAGTTTTAGCTATTTTAAAGTTAAAATTTTTTTTAAGACATAGATGAACATTGAAATTGTAAAAAGATCTAGTAGCTATATTAATGGATCATGGGTTCTTTCGAATGAAAAGATTTTTTTAAAGAATCCTGCAGCACCAAAGAAAAACATTAAAGAAATTTGTTTTGCATCACCCCAAAACGCAAAGGACTCTATTGTATCTGCAAAGAGCGCTTTCAGTTTCTGGAGCGCAACTTCGGTAGATAAAAGAATTAAATTGCTTAAGATTCTGATGGGTGCTATAGAAGAAAATAAAAAAATCCTTTCTCAACTCATTACGCTGGAAAACGGAAAAACGATTAAAGAATCAGAGGGAGAAGTTGTCGCAGCAATACAAGAGGGTAATTACCAGATTGATTTTTTAAGTCGCGGTCTTTACGAGAATATTGATAATAAAAAACTACTTTATGTTCCTCTAGGGGTTGCATTGCTAATCACGCCCTGGAACTTTCCTTTATCAACAGTAATCAGAAAAATGATTCCTGCCTTAGCATGCGGTAATTGCGTTGTTTTGAAACCTTCTGAATTTTCTTCTTTAACATCAATTTTTTTATTTGAACTTATTGACAGTATTAAATTTCCTAATGGTGTAGCTAATCTTGTTTTGGGCGAAGGAAGCGTCATCGGTCCATCGCTGTTAGATCTATCAGTTTTAAAAATCGTTTCTTTTACTGGATCGACAGATACTGGAGAATTTATTCAAAAAAGTATTGCTTCTAGCGATGTTAGATACCAAGCTGAAATGGGTGGATCTAATGCCCTAGTAATATGGAAAGATGCTGATATTGAAAAAGCAGTTGATGCTGTAATAGCTAGTGGAATGGCATGCGCTGGTCAATGGTGTACAGGTATAAGTAAGCTGGTGATACATGAAGAAATTTATGACGACACTATTAATCTTTTAGTTAAAACTGTTAAAAATATTAAAGTTGGTGATGGAAATTTAGAATCTACAGATATGGGCCCTCTAAATAACTCGCACCAGCTTAGTAAAATGAAAAATTATATTGTGCGCGCTATAAACCAAGGTGCTAAAATTTTAATTGGTGGAAAACCAATTAAAATAGATAAAGACGATGGTTACTTTTTTTCACCAACTCTACTTGAGGGTGTAAACGAAAAAATGAAAGTAGCCACTGAGGAAATCTTTGGTCCAATAATCAATATTTATAAAACTGATAATATTAATTCTGCTATTAGATTTTCAAACAATGGTAAATATGGATTATCATTTTCTATTTATACGGCAGATGATAAAGTCGCTGATACGTTTATTGAAAATATTGATGCGAGCTTATGTCATATCAATCTTCCTTCACCTTATAGAGAGGTGGATATGCCTTTTACTGGTTGGAAAAAATCGGGTAGCGGTATTCCAGAATCAGGACGTTTTGCAAGAGATGTCTTCACAAAACCTAAAGTGGTGTATAGTAATAAGTCTAGTTAATTATTATTGGCTTTAAGTGTTTAGGAATAATAACACTGGTTTTAGGAGAAACTTTATTGACGTCATCTACAAAAGGCAATGCTTTTGATTCTAATGCTTTTTCTTGAGAGGTCTCATATGTTACTCTAAAATCATCCCAGTGTGTTGGTATAACAAATTTTGGAAATCCTGTTAATCTGAGTAACCTTTCTGTATAGTTAAAAATTTCGTTCCTTGAGTTTGCTGATCCTGCTAACAAAATATCAGGTCTAAGCCCTTTAATTTCATTTTCAATAAAATTCATAGAACCCATTGTTAAAATATTGTGATCTTTAAATCTAAAATAGAACATTAAAGATCCACCTTCAACATAATCCTTAATTTGAAGAGGTACTTTGATTTCTTGGGGTATTGACTCTGAGCTAAAATATTGTTTATCTCTAAGGGCTGAATGAAGAGATGGAATAACCTTTACTGAAAAATTTTCAAAATCATAATCTTCACCTCCTTTGACAGTTATTATTTGTTTTTCAGGCAAACCGTGAGCCTTTAAAAGGTTTGAGAGGCTTTCAGTGCCGATTACCCGCGCACCAGTCTTCTTTGCAATGTAGGGAACATCTGCTGCATGATCAAAGTGCGTGTGATGAACAAAAATATAAGAACTGGAGTCAATTATGTCACTGTCAATCATTGAGTTTATTAAAGAAGTATCTGGCTCAAATCGATCATCTCTAAAGTATTTTTTTCGATCGTCTGAACCCCAGTCACGATTTTGAGCAGTTTTTGAAATCTTACTAGAAGTACTCATTCCAACAAGCTTAATTCTGGATAAATAGGGATCAACAAGAACCTTGGTTGCCTCATCCTTTATTACCCAACCAGCCGTACCTAAATAGGTAAGCTCTATATCACTATTTTGATTTTGACATGATATAACAATTAAACAAAAAGTTAAAACAGTAAAATAGTGCTTCATAAAACTGCCCTTTAATTTTAATTTGAAAAATACGAAATTTTAATTTCTACCATTATAATTTTTAACTAGCCAAATTGAATAGATAGAAATAGTGGAATCATTTCTTAATTCTTCAGTGGTTTGTATTAAATCGTAGCTATCAAAGTAAGCCTTTAATTTTTCAGGGAAAACTTTTTTGTCATGAATATAAATAAAGTCATCCCCAATAAGATCACTTTGCTTATGAAGAAATGAGTAAAGTGTTTCATGATAATCAATCGAAAGACAAATCGCTTCATAGTTCGGGTTCAAGTAAAAGTTGATCATAGACGGGATTTGAAACTCATTGCTCACAATTCTTAGTTTTGCTAAAGCAGGTTTCTCATTTAGGATTTTTTCAGTATCTTTAATCAAATTTGAATACATATAATATCTGTTAGTTGGATCAGATTTTCCTTTTAAGGGAAGTATGGGGTAAAAAGTTTGGATCATAATCAATCCTATCAAGAGGAGTGAATAACCAATTTGAAATTTAAATCCTCGGGAAATCTTTTTTTGAGAATTTAGTTCTAACCCAACCAGGAATAGTCCACCCGAGAAAATGGGAGCAACCCAGTTTAGCTCTAATCTTGAGAATGCTGATTGCGTGATAAAATATATAAGCGGAAAAATTGTTACTAGAGTAAAATACTTTTTTTCATGTGTGATATTTTTCCAGTTTGAGATATATAGGAACGGTTTTATCGTTGAGTGAAAAAAATACAGTGGTCCAATTAGTAGCGCTACCCCTAACCATAGCTCTATAAAATCACTTAAACCTCCACCTTCTAATATGTGAGATCCTTGGTATTTTACAAATGCAAATTCATTCTGGAGATTCCAAATGACAAATGGAAGGAAAATAATAAAAGACAGAATAAACGAACCATAAAAATGAATGTTTCTTATCCAATGCCTCATGTCTTTAGCTAAAAATGGAAATAGAAATATTCCAATTGCAGGAAAAAGAGCTGAAACTTTTGATAGTACTGCAAGTCCAATCATTATACCACCTGCATAGATAAATTTCTCATTTTTAAAGTACGCTAAGTAGTAAAAAATTATGGCATTTATTGTAAAAAATGCCAACGGAGCATCTGGAGTTATAATTATTGAATTTGTATGAAACAACAAATTAGCTGAAACGAGAACAGACATTGCAAGTGCAGTCCTGAAAGTAACTAAATATTTTCCATAATAGAAAACTATGAATGAAGTAAGCGTCATTAGAAAAACAGAACCAATCCTTACGGTAAAGCTAGATTCATGTACTAAGGTGAAAAACCAAATTATAAAAGCGACAACAGGACCATGATCGATATACCCCCAAGATAAATGCCTAGCGTACATTGCATAATAAGCTTCGTCGTCAACTAGTAAAGTATTTGAAATAAATACAACACGAATCAATAATAGAATTATAGAAAGAGCAATTGTGCTGTAAAGAAAAAAGTTTTTATTCTTCACGAAAAACCCATTTTTTAGCGCCTAAATAATTTATAATTGTTCCACATGCTATTCCAATTAGCTGCCCAACTGCCTTAGTGCTAGGATCGTATTTTATTAATACGAATTGAAGCACGCTAAGGTTAACAGCCAGGGATACAATCGATACAGATAAATATTTAAAATAATTTACTTTAGATAAAGAGCGCTTTTTTGATGTACTTAGGAATGTCCAATTATTGTGAAAGATATAATTCTGAATAGATGCAAGAATGAATCCAGCTATTGATATCTTTATAGGGGGATAGAACAGCCGATCTACAAAAATATAAAAAATTGATATATTTGTAATGGTGCCAAGCAGTCCAACAAACAAAAACTTAGTAAACTTCATCGTATTTATAATGTGAAAGATATATGTTATTAGATTTAATTTAATCCGAGTATGTTAATTTCTTTACTACAAAAACAAATACCCCTCATTGACCTAAGAGCGCCCATTGAATATTCAAAAGGAGCGTTCCCTGCTAGTGTAAATCTCCCTATTTTATATGATGATGAGCGAGAGTTGGTTGGTACGACTTATAAAAATTTGGGCAAACGGTCTGCCACAGAATTAGGATACTCCTTAGTAAGAGATAAGGTTAAGGATGAGCGTCTAAAGGGATGGATAGAGTTCATCAGCAATAATCCGACATCTCATTTATACTGTGCTCGAGGTGGGCAGCGATCTGAAATTGCTCAAAATTGGATATCTGAAACTGGTATAGATATTCCCAGAGTAAAAGGTGGGTTTAAATCTTTACGTAATACTTGTTTAAATGTTCTAGAAGAAGCATCTGAGGACTCAAAAGAATGGATTATTATTGCAGGTAGAACGGGTTCAAATAAAACAGGACTTGTGTCAAAATTAATTAATGGAATCGACCTTGAAATGCTTGCAAATCATAGAGGATCTGCATTTGGAGGATTTCAATCCCCCCAACCAACACCAATTAATTTTGAAAATAGCTTAGCATGCAACTATTTAAATATATCAAGTCGTATAATTTTGTTTGAAGATGAATCAAGATCGATTGGAAGGCTAGTCATACCAGAAAAATTTTATAATAAAATGATTAATTCAAAAATTGTAATTATTGATCAGCCATTAGATCAAAGAGTGATTCATATTTACAATGAATACGTTGTAAAAGCTTTAAAATATGAATCTTCAAACAGCTTGTGCAGCAAGCTATCTGATCAACTAGAAAAAATATCAAAAAGATTAGGAATGGATAATTTTAGAAAAATTAATAAGCAGATTAGTATCGCTTTTCAAAAGAACAGTGAAGATCAGCATCACAATTGGATTCGGCAATTACTTCAAAATTATTATGATAAAATGTATGACTATCAAATAGAGAAAAAAACCGATCGTTGTATATATAAAGGCACCTGGAATGATATAGAGGCATTTCTTAGAGCACACTAGTATAATGTAAGAAATATTTTTGGTGAAAATGATCACTAATAAAACTATATTGCAATATGAATAAAATATTAATAGCTATCTTATCATTTTTTCTATTATTTACCATAAGCTGCTCAAGAGATGATGCAAGTTATACAATAGAAGATAGAATCATTTCTACGTATCCTTTCTCTGACCCTAGCCCCATTCCAATATTAACCAAAGATAAAAGATTGTATCCTTATCATGCCTTTATGGGATATAGTTCAGAAAGTGAAAAGCAAAGTTGGCAGGTGATCAAAATGGAGAATGATTATATTGAAGTTTTTATGTTACCTGAAGTTGGAGGCAAAGTTTGGGGTGCAATTGATAAGTCAAATGGAGAAGAATTTATTTATCGTAATGAGGTAATGAAATTCCGCAATATTGCTCTTCGCGGACCATGGACATCTGGTGGAATTGAATTTAATTTTGGTATTATAGGGCATACACCCGCAACTGCTACTAAAGTAGATTATCTAGTACGAAAAAATAATGATGGCAGTGTTTCTACTTTTGTTGGTGGAATGGATTTACCTTCAAGAACTTTTTGGAGAGTAGAAGTAAATCTTGAAAAAGATAGATCAAATTTTAGGACAAGTACAAGTTGGTATAATTCTACACCAATGGTTCAACCTTATTATAATTGGATGACAGGAGCAGCATTTGCAAAAGATGATCTGGAGCTTGTTTTTCCAGGAAATCAATTTTTAAAACATAATGGTGAAGTTAGAAACTGGCCAATTGATGATGAGAATAGGAACCTGACCCTATATACAAATAATCAATTTGGAGGGCATAAATCATATCATGTTATTGGTTATTGGAAAAACTATTTTGGAGGTTATTACCATAATGATGGATATGGTTTTGGACATTGGGCAAATCATGATGTAATGCCGGGTCAAAAACTATGGTTGTGGTCTCTATCAGATCAGGGCGGTATCTGGGAAGATCATTTAACTGATACTGATGGGCAATATATTGAGTTCCAAGCAGGCAGGCAATTTGTTCAATACCGCGAAGATAGCAAGGACAATAATCCAATCAGGAAAGCCTCTTTTGATCCATATGCTTCCGATCAATGGACAGAATACTGGTTTCCTGTTCAAGCGATAGGGGGCATTAGTGAGGCATCTCAAAATGGTGTATTAAATATTGAATCAGTGCCCGATAGTGGTAAAATTTCTATTAAACTACATTCATTTATACCTATGGTTGCAACCGTAAATGTTTTATCTAATTCAAAGTTGATTGTTTCAAAAGAGTTTAGTTTTGAGCCGATGGAAATTCATACGTTACTAGTAGATAGTATTTCCATAAATGACATGGAAGTTGTAGTAGAAGAGCTCAATCTACATTTTGATGGAAATCCTCAGGCAAAATTATTAGATCGCCCGTTTAAGCTTGATAAAAAAACAATATCAGGTATGTCTAAAATTGACAAAGAATATTTCCAAGGATATGAATTATTAAAAGAAAGGTATTATCAGGAAGCGAAAGATATTTTTGAAAGAGTTTTATTAAAAGAGCCATATCATCTACAAACAAGAATAGCTATGGCAGATCTTTATTACAGAAGCGGTCAATATGAAAAAGGGATAGAAATGATTAGTCGTAACCTTCAATTAAATACTTACGACGCGGAATCAAATTTTATCGCAGGGAGCTTATACAGGGCACTTGGAAACCATATTAATGCTAAAGAATCATTTGGTTGGGCTGCACGATCAATGAGTTATCGATCCGCAGCGTTTTTAGAGATGGCCGAAATCTATTTATTAGAGAAAAAGTTTGATCTAGCTATTGAGTATGCTAAAAAGTCCTTAAAGTTTAATCAAATAAATATGAATGCTCGTCAAGTGTTAGTGACGGCATATAGAATGATAGATGATGTTATTAATGCTCGGCGGGAAATTATATCACTATTATCTATTGACCCATTGCATCATTTTGCAAATCTTGAATTATATTTTCTTAATCCTACTGATCGTAATTGGAATCATTATATTTCATTAGTTAATAATGAATATGAACATCAAATACATTTAGAACATGCTATTTTGTATTACAATCGTGGATCAAATATAGATGCTGAAAATTTATTACAGCGTCTAAAAGTTAGTGATGGACTTGATCCAATCTCTGAAGTATGGCTAGCATATATATCTCAAGATTCGCAAATATTAATAGACATAGAAGACGGAACCGTTGATTATGTTCATCCTTTTAGGAGGGAAACTATTCAAGCTTTAGAATGGGCTGTAGATAGTAAATTAGATTGGAAGTTAAAATACTACCTTGCTTTAAACTATTGGGCAAAAGATAGAAATCAAGATGCATTGAACTTATTAAATAGTCTAGGTGATAACCCTGATTCAATGCCGTTTTATATTTCACGTTCAAAGTTAAATGATATGTATGGAAATAGTAAACAGGCTGAGGAAGACCTTGAAAGATCGATTTTATACGGTCATAATTCGTGGATTGGCTATTTAAATACTGTGCAGTATTACCAAGAAAATAAAATGTGGAAAAAAGCAGGATTTTTTTCAGAAAAAGCATTTCAGAAATTTTCAGATAATTTCAATATCCATGTATTACATGCTAAGTCATTGCTATACCTTGGAAAGGTTGATGAATGCATAGACATTTTAAATAATACGAAAGTTTTGCCATCTGAAATAGGTAAAGAAAGTCGCCAATTATATGAATGGGCATTGCTTGAGAAATCTATAAGGCTAATTCGCAGTAAACAGTTCGACGAAGCAAGGAAAAGTATTGAAAAAAGTAGAGAATGGCCAAAAAATCTAGGTATAGGAAAGCCTTATGAGACTGATGAAAGAATTCAAGATATACTAATTGATTATATTAATAGTCCTTCAAATTCATCAAAATATCGAAGGTATTTAGATAGTATAGCAAAAAGTAGTGTTAGCTATACATTGACGCTTATAAGATCGGCTAAATCAATAATGTAGTCGTTAAATTAAGAATTTTGATTTTTGATTTTTTTCAAGAGTTTTGAAGTAAGATGAATTCCATCATATTCTGAATGCTTATCTCCTTCATATTCAATCCCTACATAGCCGTTATAACCCGCATCTAATACTATTTTCATCATTTTCTTATAGTCCGTTCGTACTTCATCTCCATTTGAATCAAACTCATGACTTTTTGCGCTTACGGCTTTTGCGAAAGGCATGAGCTCATTAACACCTTTATAGCGATCATACCATTCATCATTATTAATCAAAAAATTTCCAAAATCAGGAAGAGTGCCAACGCGTGGGTGATTTATTTTTTCCATTAAGCTAGATAGCCAAGCGCCATTTGATGAAAGACCGCCATGATTTTCAACAATAGCATTAATTTTCAAATCACTGCAAAACTCCACAAGCCTGCTTAGGCCATCTGCTGCTAAGTCTAGTTGATCATCATAAGATAGGGCATTATCACTCCTAGCGTTTACTCGAATCGAGTGGCAGTCTAAAAATGCTGCAGCCTCTGCCCATTTGTAATGATTTTCGACAGCCTTATTTCTTTTGTTTCTATCAGGATCTCCAAGATTTCCTTCGTTGTCACACATAATAAGTAAGCTTTTTACACCATGATCATTTGCTCTAGCTTTCATTTGATTGAGATAATTTTGATCTTGAGCTTTATCAAAAAAGAAAGAATTAACATATTCAACTGCATCAATACCAAATTCTGTTTTTGCTAATGAAATAAAATCAAGATGATCTAATTTTTTTGAAAAAAGCTCACGGTGCAATGACCATTCAGCTAAAGATATTTTAAATAATTTTTCTTTTGAGCAGCTTGAGAAAAATGAAGAACCAATTAGGGGTAATGATAGTCCGCCCAGTAGAAAGGAGGTTTCTTTGATAAACTTCCTTCGTTTCAATTAAAGTTTCCTAATTCTAATATTTTTATACCACACTTCACCATGGTCGCCCTGTATGCCGATATGTCCTTTTGACGCTTTTGCAAAAAGAGGCATAGTCCTAAATTTGCTTTTTTCAACGAGCCTCCACATAGCATCGCTTTGATAGACATATTCAACTATCATTTCTCCATTGAGCCAATGCTCTACTTTATCATTTAGAACTTTAATTCGGACTTTATTAAAATTTCCCGCAGGTTTTACTACGTCTTTATTAGGCGATATCATTGCGTACAAAGCACCCGCTGAGGTCAAAGTATTTTTCCCATCTGTATGAACCTTGTTGTCCAAAACTTGCATTTCAGGAGCTGATTGCCAAATGTAATCACCTTCTTCAGTAGCATAATAAAAGATTCCGCTATTCCCTCCAACAGCAACTTTCCATTCTAGCTCAAGTTCAAAGTTTTCATAAGGTTCTTCACTGATAAGGTCTACACCGTGACCTGGCTTAGTTTTCATTGCCCCATTAACTATTTCCCATGAATCCGGGAATGAATCTTGGCGGTATCCACGAAGACCATCAACTTTTTTACCATCGAAAAGATATATCCAGTCAGTTTGCGATTCGCATGTGAACAAAAACATACATATTATTAGAGATATTAAATTTTTCATTATTTTTTTGGATTCCATTCTCCTTTTGAAACAGCAGGTATAAAATTTTCTATTTCAGGGTTAGGCAGTTTTATTGTTGTTGATTGTTCAGCGCTCATATATGCAGCCATTAAAAGCCTCGTAACATCTAGCCCATCATCAAAATTTTCTAATGGTCTCTTTCCGCTTAAGAAAGACTCTACCATGTGCCTGTTTTCAGCAGTATATCCATAGACTTCAGCCTCATTGCTTACAACAGGCATTCCGCCTGATTCAGCATTTTGTTTTTCAACTAAATCTTCACCTTCACTACCTGTCACTTTTCTGCTAAAAAACACTTTCAGATCAGGATCTAGTGTATTTACAAACATTGAATATTCTGGTCCGAAAAGTTCCATGCTTAGCCTCAACCCTTCACCGACAAAACACCAAGATGTTGTAGTTTCAACAATTAGTTTATTTCCATCCTCATCAAGGTATTCAATTAAAGAGCGCGCAAAGTCTTCGGACGGTTTATTTACATAGTCTGTTTTACCGTTGCTGTTGTCAGATAATATCTTAGCATATTCTGGTCTCTGCCATTTTAAGCAGTCCATATGAGCGCTTATGCTTACTGGAGTTATTGAGTCGCGCGGTTTTCCAGGTTCCGTTAACATAAACCTAGCTTCTTCAACAGAGTGACACATCATGTCGTTTAACACACCTCCACCTTGAAGTGATCCTTCCCAAAACCAAGGCATATGCGGACCGCTGTGTTCTTCTGCAGCTCTAGCTAAATATGGCCTACCGGTTGTGGATGCTCCACGAGCCCAAATAATTTCTTTTCCTCTAGTTATTGATGGTGAAAACACTTGATTTTCAAGATAGCCATCCAAAAGACCAACACTTTGAGTAAGTTCTAAAACTTTTTTTGCTTCTTGGTAATTCCTACCTAATGGCTTTTCACAGGAAACTCCAATGAGTTCTCCTTTGCTTGTTGATATCGCATTTGCTATTTCCTCAAACGTATCAACTCTAGCAAAATTTGGAGAACAGACCCATAAAGCGTCAATCTTAGGATCTGTTATCATTTCTGTAATTGAATCGTATGCCTTGGCGTTATTACCCACGCCGATCTTCCGCGCAAGACTAGCAGATTCTTCAGCTGACTTTTTTGTTCGTGACATAACACCAACTACATCAACATTCCTAACTCCAATTAAAGATTGAATGTGGAAACGGGTAATAAAACCACCTCCAATAAATCCTATACCAAGATGCTTATTATCAGCAAACATTATACCCCCTTTAAATCTTCTTCAGTTAGTTTTGGATCATCTCTAAAAAATGCTAAAAAGATAAGACCCATAACTACGCACATTATTGCTGGAACTAGAAAAAACTGCCACCAAATTGTCTCTCCGCTGGGAGTTTTAAAAGTATCCCATATATAACCAGTAAATAGTGTCCCAATGTAATTTCCCAATCCCCACGTTGCAAATATGAACAATGCTTGTGCTGATGCGCGCATATCATCTGTTGCTTTTTTGTTAGTATAAATATTTCCCGTCACCATGAAAAAAGCATAGCCGAAGCCATGTAATGAGAGTGCTGCGACGATTATTGGTAAGCTTGGGATCATAAACAGGATATACCTTAAAGGCCATGCCATTATACCAATAAACATTGTCCATCTTACTCCAATTTTTTTAATGGCAATATGTAATAAGAAAGTCAGAACCAATACCTCTGAAATTTGAGCGACTGTCTTAGTTGCTGTTAGCCATGCCTCAGTTGCACCCATGTCTAGAAGGAATGGTCCAGTAGGAATATAATAGAACTGCATTTCTGTAGTTACTACGAAAGCTACCAGCATAAATATTAAAAAATTTCTATCTTTGAGCATGCTGAATGCTTTAATAAACGCTAATGGATCTTGGGAATTTTTAATTGGGTCTGTCTTTGGAAGAGAAAAGCTATAAATTCCCATAACTGCAGAAACAACTGCTGCTATGAAAAGTAAATCGCTCATGCCCGATAAATTTTCAGTTTGCCAATTCGTTCGAATAAATGTTACGATCCAACCAATTGCAATCCAACCAATTGCACCCCAGACTCTAATTTTACCAAACTCTTCATCAGCATTCCCTAAATGTCGAAAGCAAATAGAGTTTGTTAAAACTAATGTTGGGGCATATAGTAGACAATGCGCCATCATATACCACCACATAGGAACAAACTCTGTTTGAATAGCTGTTTGATAGAGAAGAAAAGCACCAATCAAATGAGCAATACCAAGAAATTGTTGTGATTGCATTAATCGATCTGCTACCTGCCCACCTATAAAAGGAGCAAGAATACAAGCTAGCCACATACAACCATATATACCGGCAATCTCAGTTCCCGAGAACCCAATCTTTTCAAGATGCGCACCCAATGCAGTAGTCCAGGCTCCCCATATTGCGTACTGAAGAAACATCATGATTGAAAAACGGGTTTTATTTGTCATTGCTATATACTTTTAAATCAGTTTTCGATTTTTAGCATCGTACTCCACGCGCCTTCCAGTTAAATAGGATTCGGTTGCCATTGCGCACGCAACTGCTTCATGGTACGCAACATCCATATTGCACCTTGGTTGTGTGCCACCCCGAATAGAGTCAAGCCAGTCTTTTACATGAAGATGGGTTGGGTCAACTCGCTTACCATCACGATAAGTATACAGAAGGCCTTTGTTAGCAAAGTATTTAGATGTAGCTGAGGTTACCCCATCAATATCTTTGGATCCAGGTGAATAAGTTAAAATTGGATAGCTTGGATTGATCATTCCATTTTCCAATCTTTCTTTATATTGCGTAGAATACTCATCAGCTGTAACCGCAAAACCATGAATAGATCCACCACCGCTTTGTCCACCCATTTGCATCGTAGCATCATGTCCCATAATACGATTTCCTCTAGGATTGCTACTTGAAAGGCTTGCACTGTAAAGTAATGTTAGTCCACCATCTTTGTGGTCTGGATACTCAAATGTTGCATTCCATACATCCGGAACGTCTCTTCCGTCTTTGTAGAAATAAACACCTCCTGTAGATGAGGCATATTTCGGGATACCAATATCCATAATTTGATTAATAGCATCAAAATCATGAGATAGCAGATCACCAGAAAGACCTGTTCCGTAGTCATACCAACAGCGCCATCTAAAAAATCTCTTTAATGCTTCTTCGCCAAATGGAATCTTATTAGGTGATGGCTCTTGGAATGTTTCCCAGTCAATTGTTTTTGCATTTCCTTTTGGGTGGATACCCCATACCCAGGCACCCCATGGTGAATTACGGTTAGTAGCAATTTCAACCAAATTTACTGGACCAAGCAAACCTTGTTGATAGATCTGTCTTGCTTTTTCATTTGCCTCAACTTGGCGATTTTGGTGACCAAGTTGAAAAGTAATTCCAGTTTCTTTTACAACATCATATACTGCTACTGCTTCATCAAATGTCCTAGTTAGTCCCTTCTCACAATAAACATGCTTGCCAGCTTTTGCTGCATCTATTACAATCTTAGCATGCCAGTGATCAGGTGTAGCTACAATAACAGCATCAATTTCATCATCCGCGAGAAGGTCTTGATAGCGTCGATATTTCTTAGCTGTTGATTGCGGTTTCCCTCCAGGCCTAGTGTCATTTTTTGATGCATCAATTCCTTGGTCCGCCCTTACGTCAAATAGGTCCGAAACTCCGACCAAAGAGCAATTTAAATCTTCCTGAGTCATAAATGTTTCAAATTGTTTATCAAGCTTATTTTTTTGAGCATTCTCAGAAGCTTTATTTGTCCAGCTAGTCGTTGCAAAACCTGCACCTCTTACAAGATGTCCGCCGCGCCCTCCATATCCTATTACTCCAATATTTAAATGACGCGTATTTGAAAGCGATGCAATTACTGCTGGCGCCTTCTTTTCTTTCACAAGATTAGAAAGGAGGTTTGATTTTTTAATTTTATCTCTTCGAATTTTTTGCCAAAGATTTAACAAGAAGAATCCAGCTACTGGTAATCCCGCCAATCCCTTAAGAAGATCACGACGTTCTAAATTTTCTTTTTTAATTTTTTTATTTTCTTCAGCCATCATTTTGCTCCTTTAATTTTTTTCTTCATTGATTATGAAACGGTCAACACCAAGGTATTGACTTGTTGGAAAACTGTACAGGACCCACAATGCGCAGGCCTCAATTAAATTTTTATTTACAACGATATAGCTTCCTTCGTTTGGTTTGCCATACTCAAGACCAACCAGTGGTGGTGCAAAAAAGTAGTACATCAATACAAAACCCATCCCTACAAGCGATCCATATTTACTAAATAATCCAAACATCAAAGAAATTCCTACTAAAGTAAGGCCCCACATATTTATATAATCTGAAAAGGTTAATAGAGTAGGGTTTGAAACAATAGTTTTAGCAAGTCCAGAAAAAATCCATTTTGAATCTAAAAGATATGCTGCAGATGACCAGTACGGATTTAATAGTTTAGATATTCCTTCGTATAGAAAGTGCCAGCCAATCAAAAATCTTAAAGTAACTAATCCATAAAACTGATATTTATTTGATTTAATTGATGGATCTAAGGTGCTCATTTCTCATTCTCCCTATTTGAATTGAATCGTTCTAAAATAGAACTACAAAGAATAACGGCAAACTGCTCTATAAATCAAGAAGCATTTTATTATTTTTTTAAGTCGGTCATTGATAAGCGATAAAAATGACAGTATTTTCCATTAAGAAATAGAAATAAATTAGAGTGCAAATAAAAAAAACACCAATAAGACGTTTAGCAGTTTTATTTTTTTTCGTTGCTCGCGCTTTTGCGCAGTACAACTATCAAAGCGACTTTCCAGCAGAAGAATTTCAGCAGAGATGGTCATCTGTCTACAATAAAATAGGCGATAAGGCGATAGCTATTGTTCAGGGCTTTCCTCAGCCAAATGGTTACATCATGCCTCGCCAAACAAATGCTTTCTATTATCTCTCTGGCATAGAAACTCCCCATGCTTATTTACTGCTTGATGGCCGCACAAGAAAAACTACTTTATATATGCCTCCAGCCAATAGAAAATTAGAAAAAAGTGAAGGAAAAGTGCTTAGCTCGGAAAACGGACCCCTTTTAAAGAAATTAGTTGGTGTGGATTATGTTAGATCTGTTGAGGAAATGAAAATAAACTTTCCACCCGATTTGAAGAGAGATATTGTTGTTTATACAATGTTTTCTCCAGCAGAGGGTCAAGGGCAGAGTCGCTATGAACTTGAGGTTGCAAACGCGTCAATAGCTAGCGACTATTGGGACGGGCGTACAAGCAGAGAAAGCAGATTAATTGAGCTCTTGATAGCACGAAATCCAAAGAATAAAATCGAAGATTTAACTCCAATTATCGATGAGCTTAGAAGTGTAAAAAGTAAGAACGAAATAGCTCTCATAAGACGAGCCTCTCAGTTGGCTGGGCTTGGAATGATAGAGGCAATAAAAAGTACTGAGGAAGGTGTCTGGGAGTATCAGCTGGACGGGGTTGCAAGGTATGTTTTTCTTATAAACGGATCGAGAATGGAGGCTTACAGGTCTATCACTGCCTCTGGTACTAAAAACATTAGTAACGGACACTATTTTCGCAATAATAGTAAATTAAAAAATGGCGACCTTGTTTTAATGGATTATGCACCAGACTTCAGATATTATGTAAGCGACATAGGGAGGATGTGGCCAGTTAGTGGCACTTATACCCCATGGCAAAGAGAGTTACTTCAAGTAATTTTAGAATACAGAAACACCGTTTTAGATATTCTCAGGCCAGGAATTACAACTGAACAGGTTTTAGAAGAGGCGCGCGAACAAATGAAGCCTTACATGCGTAAATATCAATTCTCTAAAAATATATATCGAAAAGCTGCTGAGAAAATGATCTCGACTGGTGGTGGCGTCTTGTCGCATCCAGTAGGGTTAGCAGTGCACGACGATGGCTCCTATCGAGATGGAATATTAAAAGCGGGACATGTTTTCTCTGTTGATCCCCAAATGTGGGTACCCGAAGAAAATCTATACTTACGATATGAAGATACGATTGTTATAACTGAAGAAGGGATGGAGAATTTTACCGACTTTCTTCCATCAGAACTTAACGAGCTAGAAGACCTTGTTAAAGAAGAAGGGGTCCTTCAGGCTGTAGGCGCAGATTCAATGAGATGGGATTATTAAAGATGGATATTTTGATAAACGAAATAAAAAAACTATCAAAATATGATTTTCCCGATAAGGAAGTATACAATCTTCTTGATCATTCTGTTTTACCAAAAAAAGACATAAAAGATTATATACACTATGATGATACGAAGTATACTAGACATCTTATATACAAGAATGATTTGTTTGAGCTCTTAATAATGTGTTGGAAGCCTGGGCAGAAAGCTCCTGTACATGGACATGAGGGCGAAAAATGTTTTATGAGAGTTGAGGAGGGTTCTTTACAGTTTACAAATTATACCCTCGAATCAACTAGTCCGCTCACTATGAGAGAAATAAATTCCACCAGGGGTGATTCTGGCTTTCTTGATGGACCCGCTGACCTTCACTCTGTTGAGAATAATTTTTCGGACAATGCAATAACATTCCATGTTTATGCAAAGCCATATGGGGAGTGCGATGTGTATGATATCGACTCAGGGAGTGTTTACCGAAAGAAGCTTGTCTATGATACAATGTATAAAAAACCCTGCTAACCCCAAGTTTGAAATATAAAATATGAAAATAGCTTTTTTAACTGCAGGTGGAATCGCGCCCTGTCTTTCAGCATCTATAGGAGGACTGATAAAATCCTACAACTCTGTATATAATGATGCAGAGTTAATAGGGTATTTAAACGGATACAAGGGTTTACTTACTGGACAAAAAATTTCTTTTCCTGATTCTGTTAAATCAAAAACAAATGTTTTTGATTTATTTGGAGGAAGCCCTCTTGGGAATAGCAGAGTCAAGCTAACGAATGTTGAAGATTGCATTGAAAAAGGATTCATTGATAAAAATCAAAACCCTCTTGATGTTGCAGCCCAACAGCTTATAAAAGACAAAGTTGATATCCTTCATACAATTGGAGGGGATGATACCAACACAATGGCAGCTGAATTGTCTTTCTATTTAAAAGAAAATAACTACGAGCTTACAGTAGTTGGACTACCAAAAACAGTTGATAACGATGTGTACCCAATTTCTCAAACTCTTGGTGCCTACACTGCAGCAGAGCAAGGTGCAATATTTTTTGATAACATATCTAATGAGAATACAACAAGCTCAAGACAGCTAATTGTACATGAAGTAATGGGAAGAAACTGCGGATGGTTAACAGCTCAAACTGCAAGAGAATACAGAAGAAGATTAGATAGCAAAGAATTTTTACCAGAAGCTTTAATTGATAGATCGCGCTGGGATATTGACGCTATTTATCTACCTGAAACTTCTATAGATTTTGATAGCGAATGTGAGCGATTGAAAAAAGTAATGAACAAAAAAGATTGCGTTAATATTTTTTTAAGTGAGGGTGCAGGCACTCAAATAATAGTTAAAGAATTAGAATCTCAAGGGCATAAGATTCAGCGAGATGCGTTTGGGCATGTAGCGTTGGACTCTTTAAATCCTGGAAAGTGGTTCGCTAAGCTATTCACAAAAAAATTATCAGCAGATAAAACGCTCGTTCAAAAAAGTGGATATTTTGCAAGAAGCGCGGCTCCTAATAAAAAAGCCCTAGAATTGATTAGGCTTTCATGCGAACTTGCAGTTAAAAGTGCAAAGAATGGAAAAAGCGGTGTTGTGGGATTAGACGATGATAGTAAGAATATGAGTTTAATTGATTTTAAGAGAATAAAAGGCGGAAAGCCCTTTGACTTAAATCAAGAATGGTTTAAAGCACTACTTGCTGAAATTGGTCAGATAAATTAAAAATAGGAAAAAAATAATGACGTTAAATTTAAATAATATGAATGAGGTAGCTGAAGCAATGGTTGCTCCAGGAAAAGGTATTCTAGCAGCAGATGAAAGCACAGGTACGATCGGTAAAAGATTTGATCAAATAAACACTGAAAATACAGAACAAAAAAGAAATGCGTATCGAGACCTACTTTTTTCCTCAGAAAATATTCAGGAATATATTAGCGGTGTTATTATGTATGATGAAACTTTTCACCAGTCTTCGCTTAAAGATGGAGTGCTTTATCCTGAATATCTAGCTTCTTTAGATATCATACCAGGTATTAAGGTTGATACTGGAGCGCATAATTTAGCTGGAACCGATGGAGAAAAAATTACAACTGGACTGGACGGTTTAGATCAAAGACTTGCTGAATATAGAAAGCTAGGAGCGAGGTTTGCTAAATGGAGAGGGGTCATAAATATAACGGAGCTAAATCCAAGTGATTATTGTATCAATACCAATGCGCACGCATTGGCAAGGTATGCCGCTCTTTGTCAATCAAATGATATAGTTCCAATTGTAGAACCCGAAATTTTAATGGATGGCGTTCATGATATTGAAGATACTTTCGTTGTAACGGAAGAGGTTCTTCATACAGTTTTCTCTGAGCTTTATAATCAGGGTGTTCAATTCGAAGAAATGATATTAAAGCCTAATATGGTTTTATCTGGATATGATGCTAGTAATCGAGCTGGTGTAGATGAAGTTGCCTCAGCAACAATTCAATGTTTTTTACGAAGTGTTCCTGCAGCTGTACCCGGTATTGCGTTTTTATCTGGAGGTCAGTCAGATACTGATGCAACAGCCCATTTAAATTCAATGAATCAGATTTTAGGTGAAAATAAACCCTGGAATCTTTCTTTTTCTTACGGAAGAGCATTACAACAAGTAGCGTTAAAAGAATGGCAAGGCTCTGACGATAATATTGAAAAAGCACAAACAGCTTTAATAAAAAGAGCAGAATTAAATAGCCTTGCTACTTTAGGAAAATATTCCACCGATATGGAATAATTCTTCCTTAGCGTAAATTGGATACATTAAGTCATGCTCTGTGGGGAAAAGGGCTCTTCGGATATCGATGGCATAGGTGGCTTCCAATACTCTTTGGAGTATTTCCCGACTTATTGTCATTTGGAACATTATTTGTCATCAGAATAGTAAGTGGAGATCTTAACTATAGCGGGCTACCAACGCTTGAAAGCTTACTTCAACTAGAACCTTTTCCGAATTGGGTTTTTGCTTTGGACAACATTACTCATAGCTTTGTTGTTGCGTTCTTCTTTGTAATATTAATTTATTATTTAAAACGCGAGCTGGTTTGGCCAATGCTCGCCTGGCCTTTTCATATTACTTTGGACTTTGCTTTTCATACGAAAGAACTATTCCCAGTTAAATTATTTTGGCCACTTACCAACTACTCTATTGATGGTATTTCTTGGTCTCATCCTATAGTATGGTTTTCAAATCTAGCCGGAATTATAATTTTATTTTTATTTAGATGGAGGAGTAGGCAGAATTTATAGTTCGTTTGTGAGGCAGTGTACTGAGCCACCACTAAGCCTAAACTGCGTAGTTGGAATTGTGATGTGCATCACTTCTAAATCTTTTAGCAGTTGATTTACTTTTAAAGATCTAAATCTTGTAGGTCCAATTAAATAGCCTGGTAAGGGACAGCAGTTGACAGCAAATTCACCAAGCTTATCTTTTGTGCCAATAGAGTCTTCTGGATCAACTTCAACGAGCTCTACAGATATTTTATTTGAAAAACTTTTTAAATCGTCCACCGATTCTTTCTCCATTAGTTCAGTACAAGCAATCATTGCAGCTAATTCATTTTTTTTATTGATTACTGGGGTAAATAATGTATCAAGATGGAATACATCTGACTTCATAATTATCAATTCATTTACATCAAATTCTTGAGCAACCCATTCAGCGCCTTTGGTATTGTTTCTGCAAGCACCTGAAAAAAGTATCTTTTGATCAGCGCAATAATAAAATTCACCTCCTTCAGCTTTAGCGTTAATTGAATCTGGGATTCTGATAGTTTGATATTCCATTGAATTAAGCATGATTTCCATCATATCACTTTCCACTTGTCTTGCTTCTTCGCTGAACTTTGATATAATAACTTTCCCTTCTTGATTACTTATAAACAAGTCTCTCACAAATACAAAATCATGTTTTCTTTGTTCTGTATTTTGTTGATCTAAAAAGCTTGGGAAGTCAACTTCAATTACCTCAACTGGAAGTCTGTTGAAAAGTTTTGTCATCATATACATCTCAATTTCAACCAATTCTTGATTAGGTATCATACCTTGCTTCATTGCAGGGTTGTTCTTATAAATAGGCGTACCATGTCCCCACCAATTATTTTTAGGAAGATGAGAAATAAGAATTTTCATTTAAATAGTAAACTTAAAAACCACAGTGTACGTTGAGATCCATTTTTCATCAACATAGTCAGATATATGTTTATAGTAAATTGTTGGCGCTATATTATTCTTTTTTGAAAGATCAAAACCTAGAACAAACCAATTTTTATTGTATTCATTTTTTTCCATATCATAAAAAAATTCGTTTCCCATAAAAGGAGTAAGTCCATTCCAATTTGTATTAGATTTTGCCATTACTCTGACCCTATTACGTAATGCGTCATCTTTACCTTTTCTAATACGATATTCCTGCAAACTGCGAACTGCCCATTTTAGGTTATTAGATGTGAGCGTTTTTTGGATAAGCGCCTTAGGTCTTTTTTCTAGTTTCCATGTAGATCCATTATTGGTATATATATTTCTATACTGCAAGGATGTTGACCACGTTTTTCCTAACGGAAATGTTGCCCCTAATTCAAGGTGCCTATAATACAGTCCTCTTTTATCGGTAGTTCTAAAATCGAGATCGCTATACAAACCAATGCTATTTATTTTTCGCTTAATGGTTATTTTTTCCGACCTATTCAATGTATGTTGAGAAAAAATAGGAATTATAAAAATAATTAAGAGTAAATACTTATTCATTAAAAGCCTCTTTTATTCGAAGATATGTCGCACCATAATTTTCATTATCTGTCATTAAGATTAAATCGCCATTATCAAAAATCATAGCTTCAACTTTTTGGTTTTCAATCACCATCAAAGGGTTAAGAAGAGACGGATGATTAAAATCAAATGTGCCGGTATTATTCATTTGTCCAATTTGATATATTGCGGTTTTAAATGGTCCATTATTTCCAGGATCAGATGTAGCAGAGGTCCAAACCCCGCCATTTATATCAATTGTTAAATCTGCAATATTCCGTTTAGATTTTTTAGGGATGGGTAATTCTATTTCAAACTTGTTTACCTCATAAATGTTATGATTTGATGGGTCATATAATGCAGTAATTAAAGTCGAATTTCTTTTATTTGAACCCCTATCACCATAAAGAAATATTTGTCCTTGGGCAGAATTAAAAATTGCAAAGCCCTCAAGATTCATTTTATTTGAGAGACCAGGAAGCGTGAAGGTGTGAACAACTTCAATTCTAAAGTTAAAAGGATCTATGTAGAAAAGATAAGCCTTACCTGTGCTTTCCATGGTTATAAATTTATTTTTATATCCCGGTATCCTGTAAAGAGCCTCAAGATCGTATGGGAGCTTTGGTTCAGGCCAGATTAATTTTCGTATCTTGAATGACTTGTCTAGATAGCTAATTCTCGGTTGGTCTTTCTTTTTATTGTCATGAACAACAATAAACCCTTTTTCAAAATTAGCAACTCCACTAATTGAGAATTGTCTTGATCCATGAACCTTGCGCCAATCATTCTGAGTCATGGCGGTAGCAATAAATAAAAAAAAGATTAAATACTTTTTTATTACCATGACTTAAAGGGGTTCATGGTTAGATTGGAATTAAAATATTTTTGATCATCTGAGACTTCATCTAAAACCCATTCAGGCTTTGAAAAAGATTCATTTGAATCAACTAACTCTATTTCAGCTAACCAAAGGCCTTTATTGTCGCCATGAAACTCATCTATTTCCCATTCTTTACCATCGTGCACTACCCTTGTTCGCGTTTTGTGAATTATTTTTCCCTGACTTAGCTTAATAAGCCTGGCCGCATCCTTAAATGGAATTTCGTATTCGTATTCATCGCGGGTTATATCAATCGTTTTAGATTTTATAGTAAGAAAACCTCGGTCGCCTATAATTCTAATTCGTGTTACGCCCGTATCGGTTATTGAAAGATATCCCTGCTTATACTCATCACCATATCGCTCTGCTGGAAGCTTAGACGGATTTACTAAAAATTTTCTTTCTATTTCTTTAGCCATTTATATGCGCAAATTGACATGGAAGTAAATATACCAGGATAGAAAGGTTCTAGGCCTAGTGGATAGACTCCAAAAATATTTTTATTTATAATCCATAAAATACTAATGATTAATGGAGCAATCATCATGCTAATTACATCTAATTTTCTATTTGAGAAAGCCATAAAGAAAGGAATAAGTAGCCCAGGCACGATTATAGAACCTAACGTATACCAAATTTGAACAACCGATGGAATGCTGATTGCTATCATTAACGATATTAATATCGTAGCTAAAATTCCTTTCTTGACGAATGGAACCGTGACATCAGCCTCAGAAGTATTTGTACTATTTTGAGTTTTTTGTATTCTCCACATGATGTCTCTACCAAATGTAGTTGCACTTATAAAAGTCAGCGAATCTATTGTCGACATTATTACGGATAATATACCAATGAAAAAAATACCGATAGCAAATTGAGGAAGCACTAATTCGGCTAGCTGTATATATGCTAACG
>MDSX01085465.1_pt1 | contig 28376 bp, 28 predicted proteins | sample 811141 | NCBI WGS metagenome assembly MDSX01 (sample SAMN05326642, study PRJNA326480) | marine metagenome | isolation source: seawater | place: Atlantic Ocean: South East | collected 2010
TATCAACAAGAATAATGCTATTCATTATGAAAATATGAGTATAGCTTTAGCGGATAGTGTTGGTAATCGAGGCAATGGTTGGATATACGAAATGAGTTTCGGTAATGGTGGTACTAGTGTCGATCCTACTGGCATTATTACATACCTTACACCAAATTCTACTGGAACAAATGCTAGTTTGTATAATCAAACATATACTAAGATTGTAGACGATAACAGTGTTAATAATACAGATCCTGTTAGAAATAAAATTGAAACAAGACATATTAGTGGTACAAACTATACTGACGTTTTAATTACATGTTTACTTGATTATGGTGAGCCTAGCGGACAAGATGCATTTGACACAGCTACTGATCAAAATAGTTTATATGTATTTGACGAACTAGGTTTAAAAGGTTATTCTGCATCCGGAACAGGAAACTTACTAACACATGTTGTTTTCCATCCTGTACAAAAGAGTTTGAACAGATTAATTCAAATCGATTATACTGTAAGAATACAAAGTCTTGCAGGTACAGTTGGAGAATAATAGATGGCATATACAATAGCATATACAGACCAAGCTAACAAAGGCACAATTACTGTTGAAGATAATACTATTAATAGCGAAACTTCATTAGGATTACCTGGTAGAAATACAACAGCATATGGTACAACTATTGCTACAAACTTTTTACATTTGTTAGAAAATTTTGCAAGTGCAACTCAGCCCTCAACTCCGGTCGAAGGGCAGTTATGGTACGACACAACACCGGGTACAGAGCAGTTAAAAGTTTATGATGGTACAAACTGGGTAGCAAGTGGAGGACTTAAAAAAGCAAGTGATGCTCCGCAAGCAGGACAAAGTTTAATTGGAGACCTATGGGTTGATACTGATAATCAACAATTATATTTGTTCAGCGGATCTGGTTGGGTATTAGTAGGACCTAACTTTAGTGACGGTCTTGTAACAGGAGCAACACCGGTTACAGTTATTGGTACTGACGATGTTACATATAATGTATTACAAATAGAAGTGAATGCAATACCGGTTGCATTAATTACAAGCCAAAGTTTTACTCCTAAGGTTGTTATACCTGGATTTAGTACACTTAATCCTGGATTTAATTTAAGTGCAAATAATATTGCCGGTGATGGTATCCCAAAATTTTATGGTACAGCAGAAAAAGCAGAAGGATTAATTGTAAGCGGAAACACAGTTGCAGCAGGCAACTTTCTGAGAGGCGATGTTAACAGTACAACAGCTTTTCCAATTAATGTCCAAAATAACACAGGTATTAACTACGGTATAAACGCAGAAATGAATATTGGTGTTGAAGGAAATGCTGGTATATTCCAACATAATATTGCTGGGTCCAGTATGGACTTTAAGGTGAAAAATGATGGCATTCTAAAAAATGTGTTAAGATTAGACAGCGATTTAAAAGTAGGTATTAATAATGTTGCACCAGATCAAGAATTAGATGTTACAGGAAACATACAAGCCAGCGGACTTATTAATACAACATCAACAATTAACAGTACAACATTCAGTAATGGTAGTATAAGAACAGCAGGTGGATTAGGTGTAGCACAAAATGTTAACATAGGCGGCACTATAAACATTACTGGTAATACTACTACTACAAATATTTTGCCTAACGAAAATAACACAAAAGATATAGGTAGTACAAGTTTAAAATTTGCAAATATGTATGCCACAACTTTTATTGGTAATGTAACAGGTAACGTAAGCGGAACAGTTTCTGGTAGAGCAGGTAGTGCTGATAGATTGACAAGTGCTACAACATTTAGATTTGCAGGTGATATTACTGCCGCAGATACAGTGTTCGACGGACAAACAGGCGGAACTCTTAAAGTTTTTAACACTAGTATAAGTAACGATATTGTTGCAGGTAAAACAAATGTTTTATCGTCGCAAGCAGATGACGAACTTCTAATAAACAGAACCTCCGGTGATACAGGACTAAAGAAAATAAACAGAATTAATTTGTTTAGTGCTATACAAGGATTGACACCTGTAGGTACAGTTGTACCATTTGCAGGCGGTGCTGCACCCATAGGTTGGTTATTATGTGACGGCGAAGAAGTTTTAATAAGTGCATACGGTTCTTTACATGCAGTAATAGGCACAACATATAAAGCATCACCTACATCAGGTTATTTTGCACTACCAGATTTACGAGGTAGATTTTTACTAGGTCCTGATAATATGGGCGGAACAAGTGCTGATATTGTTACATCAACTTCTGCAGATGTTATTGGTTCAAAAGATGGTGCAGAATCGGTTTCAATTACTACAGAGAATTTGCCAGAACACGAACACGATCTACGTGGAGAAAGCGGAGATCAGTACTATGCAATTAGAGATGTTGCCGGAACACCAAATGATAATGATGCAATTATCTATGATTCACCAACAGGAACAGGTGCCGGTCAAGCATATCCTGCAAGTGGCGGAATATTGACAGAAGATAGCCTAGGGCAAGCAATAAGTGTTATGAATCCATATATGACTATGAATTTCATAATATATACTGGAGGGTAAGAGTAGTGAGTTATAGACTAAACAGAACAGATGGAGAATTATTAGTAGACCTAACTGACGGTATACTTGATTCAACTACTACTGATTTAACACTAATAGGAAAAAACTACAAAGGTTTTGGAGAATTTCTAAACGAAAACTTTATTGCTTTACTAGAAAACTTTGCATCAACATCTCAACCTACAAATCCAATGGTAGGACAACTGTGGTATGATAAACAAGATGCAAGATTAAAAATTTATGACGGACTAGTATTTAGACCTGCAACTGGAAGTGTAGTAAGTAGCACACAACCTAGTAACTTAAATACAGGCGATTTATGGATTGATAATGAAAACAACAAATTATACATTTGGGACGGAAGTGAATTAACATTAGTCGGTCCTGAATATAGTGCAGGCCAAGGAAAAAGCGGCTTCGAAGTTACTAGCCAATTAGATTCAACTGATGTTCAGCGTACTATTTTAAAATTATTTTTAGGCGGTACGCTTGTAGGTATATACTCACCAGAAACATTTTATGTACTTCCTGAATTTGCTATTGCAGGATATCCACAAGTATCCGGTGATGCACAAAATAGACAACTTCTTGAAAAAGGATTTAATGTAGTTAGTGCAGAATTTTTCTATAGAGGAACAGCAACTAGTGCCAAGGGACTTATTGATGATGCAGGAGTTGTAAGAGCTGCTGAAAACTTTATTCCAACAGATGCTAATGGTGCCACTACAGGAAGTCTTAAAATTAAAAATAGTGCAGGACTGAGTGTTGGCGTTGGTGAAACTGAATATTCTATTTTAAAAATTGCTGGCACCACCACAACATTAGAAACACAACAAAGTGATGCAGACTTAGCAATTAGGGTACGGACAGGGAGTAGTTTCCTACCAGCATATTATGTAGACACAAGCGAAAAATATGTTGGTATATGGAAAGCAAATCCTTCATACAGTTTAGATGTCACAGGAGACGGTAGATTTACAAGCAATCTTACAGTTGGCGGTAACCTTTTAGTAGAAGGAACAACCACTCATTTAAATACAACAACTTTAAGAGTCGAAGATAAAAATATCGAACTGGGCATACTAGATGATAGTACAGAAGCAACCGATGCACAGATAGATGGCGGCGGCGTAATAGTAAGAAGTTCAAATGGAAGTAAAGATTGGACTTGGCAAGCAAGTACAAGTTCCTGGACATCTAACCAAGATATAAACATTTTATCTGGCGTAGATAATCCAGACCCGTCTTTAATGATAGATGGAACTGATGTATTAAGCAAATCCACACTAGGAAGCACAGTCGACAACGCACTTGGATTGACAAGAATAGGCACTTTATCTGAATTGACTGTTGACGATGTAAAAATAGATGCTTCAACTATTACACGGTTAAATGGCACAGGCTTAAATATTGTTGCTGGCGGCGACATAATAGTTGATGCACAAAATATTACCGGGCTTGCTGAACCAACAGCATCTACAGATGCTACAACAAAAAACTATGTTGATGTCCAACTATACAGTAAAGATGTAATATTAAGTCTTGATGTAACCGGATTGACTGACCCAAATGATATTGGTACAGCAGACGGTCCAAAAAATAGCATTGCATCATTACTCCAAAATATGCAGTCAGCTTCAAATTACGAAGTAGGTACTAATGCATTTATAATGGCTACGTCATATGCAGGTGCATCAGTTTCTGGTATCGTTGTAGACATTACAACAAGTCCGGATACATCTGGAGTTCTTACAAAATCTAATATTACTGTGGATAAAAACAATGTAAGTAGCGGAGAGAGCGTTATACAAGATATAAGTCAAAGTAACACTGCAAGTGGTACTGTTTCTTTAACAGCATCTAGATACCTATACGAATACACACAGTCTGCAAACACCTGGGTATTTGTACGTAGGACATTACAAACAGTAACTTAAAATATGATAATGCGATAAATAAGTATATAATGAACGGGGTAACATATGTCATACACAATTAACAAATATAACAATGTTCAGCTTACTGTTGTAGAAGACGGTACTATTGACCAAACCACAGACTTAAAACTGGTTGGTAAAAACTATGCTGGATATGGAGAGATACAAAACGAAAACTTTGTGTTTTTGTTAGAAAACTTTGCAGGAGCTAACCAACCGCCGAAAGCAGTAAGCGGTCAAATTTGGTTTGATACTAGTAATAGTAAACTAAAATTTTATGATGGAACAAAATGGAGAACTACTGGAGGAGCTGAAGTAAGCGCAACTACCCCTGCCGGACTTGCTTTAGGTGACTTTTGGTGGGATACTGGTAACGAGCAGTTGTATGCATATAACGGAACATCTTTTGTACTAGTTGGTCCACAAGGTGTTGGCGACACAGTTACACAATTCCAAAGTGCAAACATAAGAGATAACACAGGTACATCAAGACCTGTAATTAAATCAGTCATTAACGACGAAGTAATACATATAATTAGTGCCCAAGAGTTTACTATAGGAACTGACGATGCATCATCCTACCCCGGCTTTGATGTTGTTAGACAAGGACTTACTCTTAAAAATACTATAAACTCAACAGGCGGAGTTACATCAACAGGACATAGATTCTGGGGTACAGCTTCTAACGCATTAAAACTTAACGGTGTAGATGCAAGTAATTACGTTATTTCAACACCTGGATCAGCAACAGCGTTTACAACATTAGTTGAATTTTCTGATTTAGGTATAACAATTGGTAACACAAACGACTTAGCAATAAAAATTGTAGATGACAACAAAGGATTAATTGCTAACGAACAAGGTACACAAACATATTTCCAAGTACAAAATTCAAGTGCAGCACAAAAAATGCCGTTACGCCTTACAGCAGAAGCAATACTTCCAGGATATAGTAACGTAAGTGCATGGTCAGGTGTCGAAACAGTAAATATTGGATCGGCAACAGCTGGATTTAGTAATGTTTATGCAACAACATTCAACGGAACTGCAACAAACTCACAGAAATTAGAAGTAAGCGGAGTTTCAAGAAGTGCAAGTGCAAGTGCTACAGCAAATACAGTAGCAGGTAGAGATGGCGCTGGCGATTTATACGCAAATGTGTTTAGAGGTACAGCAACGTCAGCACAATTTGCTGACTTAGCAGAAAAATATACAGCAGATAAAGATTACGAACCAGGCACAGTGTTAGTATTTGGCGGAGAAGCCGAAACTACAGAATGTAAAGTATTCTGTGATCAAAGATTAGCAGGAGTAGTATCAACTAATCCAGCATATTTAATGAATGAAGGTATTGACGGAGTAGCGATTGCGCTAAAAGGTCGTGTGCCATGTAAAGTAGAAGGCGTAGTAAGAAAAGGTGACATCCTAGTTACTGGGCCAGTACCTGGAACAGCAACAACACTTACATCAGATAGTGCTATGCCTAGTCCTCATTGTGTAGTAGGTAAGAGTTTAGAGGACAGCGATGATGCTGGAGTCAAAATGATTGAAGTTGCAGTATAAACACGTATAAATATAGGTGTAGAGTTAAAGGAAAGAAAATATGGCAGTCAACGTACTTGACAGTATTACAGCAGCACAGTATAATGGTTTACAAAGTAGGGTAGCAACTATTATGGGGTCTGGTTCCGGAACTAACGGTTACGGACAGACTTTAGCAAGTGCTCAGGTCAGTGCAGGTGACGTAATTACAGCTGCCCAATTCGATAATTTACGTACAGATATAAACAAAGCTAGTAATCACCAAAGCGGTGCAGATGCATCAATAGGTGACATTGCTGTAGGACAAATTATAGGAGCAGATGCTAGTGGCACTGGATTAGGTGCTTCTTTAAATGTTACTACAGAAGGCTTTAACGATTATGACACTGCAACAGGTGTAATTGAAACAAACAAATTATTAGTAGATGCTGGTAATAGTTCTGTAGAAGCTGCAATTACAAGTAGTAGAACTGCTGACTGGAACGGAACAAGAACACATACATTTACTGTGGACTTTGCGGATGCAAATCAAAGACGATTTTTCTTTAACTCCGGCGGTGAAATAAGGCTTAGTGCAAGTGTAACTGGACAAACTGGCGCCAAAAGTAATGATTGGTCAACATTGTTAAGTAATATGGGTACAATTAAATTTAATTACACTACAACCACTGTAACAGGTACAGGTACTGCACAAGCTATTGGTAGTGACGACCTAACTGGTACGTATCAGCAAATTTTTATAAAATCAGGTAGCGGTGTATACGCAGAAAACGACTATAATATCGAAGCAAGACACGAAGGTACTGGCAATAAAACACTTAGGTTCAAAGTCGAATTTAGAGACGATGACGCAGGCGACCAAACTGGCTTAGGCCCGCCAGAAGACGAACCTATAAACGGAACACTGACAAGCACTATCCAACAGCTTAGAGCAACTGGTTCGAATGTTTCGGTTACATCACCAACTTACACTAATTCATCTAACGTTTAACCAATTAATACTTGACAAACTGATAGTTTGAGTATATACTTGTAGTATGTACAAGGAGTCATTATGGACGAACGACTAGAAAAAGCTCTAGAGTTTTCAAATTTTTTAGAAACTCAAAATAATCAAAAACGTATTTTTTTAAAACAATATAAAGATAATCTTATTCATTATGCTTTTGGGCATAAGTTTACTGCATCTACACAGCTTATAAATTTGCTTTCGGTTCTTTTAAAAACAGATCAAGAACAAATAGTTATTTTAGATGATAACGAAATACCTGTGATTATTGACGATCCTAAAGAATTTATGAATGATATTGTAGGTGTGTATATATTTGCTAGTAGAAAATATGCTAAAGACTATGCAGATATTAAAGAAAATAGATCTGTTGAAGGGCTCATTAACTTATGACCCAAGGCGTAGTTCTATTTGCTTTTAATAACTCAGATATAGATTACATCAAACAGGCAATATATTGTGCAAAGCGTGTTAAAGAACATCTCAAGGTGCCAGTTCAATTAATTACAGATGCAATTGATTATGTTGAGACCAAATATCCATTTTATAAAAAGTATATTGACGAACTGACATATATTCCTACACCAAAAGGGTCAACCAAAAAGTTTTATGACGGAATGTATGCAAACAAAAGATTAGAATGGAAAAATACAGCACGAACTAATGCATACGATTTATCTATTTTTGATAAAACTATTGTTATAGATACTGACTTATTAATTAGTAATGATAAATTATTGACTTGTTTCTCGTTGACAGATGATTTCATGATTGCAAAAGATTATAATTTAATAAATCAGTCTACATCACATTCTGATTTAGATAGGATAAGCGATAGTACAATACCTATGTACTGGGCAACTATATTATATTTTACAAAAAGTGATACTGCAAAAAAAGTGTTTAATTTAGTTGAACATGTTAAAGAAAATTATAATTATTATAGATTAGTTTATAGTATTACAGAAAAAAAGTTTAGAAATGATTTTGCATTTAGTATTGCTGTGCATATGATGCGAGGATTTGTTGAAGACAGCACCTGGCCAACACCACTTCCAAGTGACATGTGGGTTTCAACAGATAAAGATATTCTAGTAGATGTTAAAGGTAGTAAAATTAAAATGCTGACACATCAGGATTACGACTATATGGCTGTAAAATTGACTGATGCAACTACACATATAATGAATAAGTTTAGTTTGAACTCTTTTATAGACAAGGAGTTTACAAATGAGTAATGGTATTTGTTTACTTGCACAGAATAATTCAACTACAAATTATGTAAAACAAGCATACGCACTAGCACTTAGTATACTTGCTCAGTCACCTAACACTAACATAAGTTTAATTACAGACGATGATGTACCATACAATATATTCGATAAAGTTATTTCTATACCGTGGAGTGATATGGCACATAATGATTGGAAGATTGAAAATCGTTGGAAGGTATACCACGTAACTCCTTATAGGAATACTATTGTATTTGATGTGGATATGTTAGTTCTTGATAATATAGATTATGTTTGGGATAATTGCCATGAATTAGTTTTTACTAATAGTGTAAAAACATATAGAAATGAAATAATTACTAATAGATATTATAGAAAAACATTTGATGCTAACAATTTACCTGATGTATATGTAGGAATGTATCAGTTTTCAAAGTGTGAAAATACACACAGGTTCTTTGTACTTTTAGATATAATAATGAGAAACTGGAAAGTTTTTTATGAAAAATATGCTCCCAAACATTTCCAAAATTGGTGTAGTGTTGATGTCAGTGTAGCAATAGCATTAAAAATATTAGGCATAGAAGGTGAAACATTACACAAAGATAGTTTGTTATCTTTTACACATATGAAACCTAGAGTTCAAAATTTAAATAGTCCACCTACAAAATGGACAAACAAACTGCCGGTTGATATAGGCAAATCTGGAATAATTATAAATGGATATAAACAATCGGGTGTATTGCATTATGTTGAAGATGAATTCTTGACTAACGATGTAGTAAAATGGCTAGAGGAACAAGTGTAATGTTTTATGTATATTTTGACAACGAAACTAAGAATATACTTAGTATAACTAACGAACTTAATAGTTCAAAATATTACATAACTAAATCTTTTGGCGAAGTTGAAAAATTTATTTCAGGCGAGAAAAATTTTAACAGTTATAAAATTATAGAAGACATTAGAACAAAAGGCAAATACGATCTTGTTCCCCAACAATACCAAGGAGAAGTAGAAGATAAACACTACGCAGGAATCATAAAGAAAACTACAACACATAAAGATAATTGTATTGAAATCATTAAATCTAATTCAAGTCTGGTAGTAAATAATTTAATGAATAAATCAACCTGTAAAGAACTATTAGCTGGTAATGATTATTTAAAAGAATATTATATTGTAGACTGCAACAACCGATTTATTTTACATGATACCTTTAGTATTAATCTAAAAGAACTTGCAGGTACAAAACAAATTAAAATAAGTACTAATATAAAAAATAAAAATGTTTCTATTTTAACATCGAATAGCCATATAGAACATGTATACGGAGAGAAAATTGAAAATTATTGATTACGATATCATCTACCTGTCATACGACGAACCTAATGCTGAAAAGAACTACGCAGATTTATGTAGTAAAGTACCGTGGGCAAAACGTGTACACGGTGTAGAAGGTTCAGATGCAGCTCATAAAGTTTGTGCATTACAAAGTGAAACTGATAGGTTTATAACAGTAGATGGTGATAATCAAATTGATCCGGCATTCTTACAACAAGAAATTAATTTTGATGCACATACAGATTTAGAAAATAGTGTTATCAGTTGGTGCGGAAAAAATGTTATTAATGGACTAATGTACGGCAATGGCGGATTAAAATGCTGGCCGAAGCAATATGTATTAGACATGAAAACTCACGAGAATGCAGATCCTAATAACAAACAAGCCCAAGTAGATTTTTGTTGGGATTTAGAATATATACAACAGAATAGTTGTTACAGTTATGTTTATAATAATGAAACACCGCATCAAGCCTGGAGAGCAGGTTTTAGGGAAGGTGTAAAGATGGCATTAGATCAGGGAATAAAGCCGACCAAAGAAGATTTTTTGAAAGGACATTGGAAAAACTTACATAGACTTTGGATATGGCTAATGGCCGGAGCAGATGTAGATAACGGATTATGGGCTATATACGGCGCCAGAGAAGGACTTTATAAAACAATGTGTACTGATTGGGATTATGTAAATGTTCGTGACTTTGAATATCTAAACAGATTGTGGAAAGACAAAGTACAAGACGAAAGTGATTTACTAGAAGCATGTAAAGATTACGGAGTTAGATTAAAAGAACAGTTAGATATTCCTATTGCTGTAACGCCCTTAGATGCTCAACAGAGCACTTTTTTAAAGACAGTGTATCAAAACCCTAGTCGTAGTCCTCAACAACAGTTTGTGATTGATCCAGAATGAAAACTCGTACAATATGTGCAATACCGTGGATGCATTTAAACTTTGAACCTAATGGAAAAGTAGTTCCGTGTTGCCTAACATCAACACATAATTATTTTGCAGGAGATTTGACCACAGACTCTATTGAAGAAATTTGGAACAGTAATAACATGAAATCACTGCGTCTTCAAATAATCAACGGAGAAGAGCCTAAAATATGTAGCACTTGTTTTAACAAAGAACGTGTAACAGGACTAAGTGGACGCATACATCATAATAAAGCATTTCCTAAAGTACTTGAGCGTATTCCTAAAATTACAGACCAAACCGGTTATGTTTCGGAAATGAATTTACTGTACTGGGATTTTAGGTTCAGTAATTTGTGTAATCTTAAATGCAGAAGTTGCGGACCAAGATACAGTAGTGCTTGGGTACCAGATGCAAAAAAATTAGGATTAATTTCTAATCAAGACAAGGTGTGGAATATAGATTCTGTCGATAATACAAACAACTTTGATTTCCTAACGGAGCAAATTAATGTTGTTGAAAAAATTTATTTTGCTGGCGGCGAACCCTTAATGATGGACGAGCATTGGCAAATACTTGAGTTGTTAGATAAAAACAACAGACATGATGTAAAGATATGTTATAATACAAATTGCACTACATTTACATACAAAAATAAAGATGTATTCGATTACTGGAAGAATTGGAACGCTGACAAGTTAGAAATATGGCCTAGCATAGATGAAATAGGTCCTAGAGCAGAACTTATACGTTCTGGAACTGTTTGGAGTAGAGTAGAAAATAATTTAAAAAGATTAACAACTTTAGATAATATGTTAATAAAGCCTGGCATAACAGTGGGTGCTTGGAACGTATTTAGACTTCCTGAAATAATAACACATCTAGTAGATATTGGTGTAATTAACAGTAAACGACATCACCAAAACTTTTTTCTTAACTTAATAGAGATGCCATTGCATTATAACGTTACTATACTACCAGATAAATTTAAAAACAAGACTAGGAAACGTCTTATAAAATTTATAGGCAGTTTTAACAAAAAGCATAATACAGATATTAGAGAGCATTTTACTCAGATACTATCTGAGCTATCAAAAGATCATAATCCTAAGGCTGCACATCGGTTTGTAACAATGACAGCAAAAGTAGATAGTGTAAGAAAAGAACAGTTTTATGACGTTGTTCCTGAATTAAAAATGCTAGAAAAGGCGTATGCACCTGATGTATGATATAGCATTCATAAGTTACAACGAAGTCGAGGCAGACAAAAATTGGAAAATATTAAAAGATAATTTTCCATATGCAAAACGCACACACGGCATAAAAGGAATACATCAAGCTCATATAGAAGCTGCAAAAAACGCATTTACTCCAATGGTATGGATAGTTGATGCTGATGCACATGTTGTCGATACCTTTGATTTTTCTTATGTGCCTAACCGTATAGATAGAGATGCAGTACATGTGTGGCGAAGCCAAAACCCAGTGAATGGATTAATATACGGTTATGGCGGCGTAAAACTATTTCCTAGAAATGCAACAGTTAAAATGGACACTAGTAAACCAGACATGACTACTAGTATCAGTGATAAATTTGTACTTATGGAAGAAGTTAGTAATATAACTGCATTTAATGTAGATGAATTTAGCACATGGCGCAGTGCATTTAGAGAGTGTGCTAAATTATCTAGTAAAATAATAGATAGACAAAACGAGGAGGAAACAAATGAAAGACTCAAGATATGGACAACAGTGGGAGGAGATGCTCCCTTCGGCGAATACGCTATTAAAGGTGCTATTGCTGGCAGGGAGTTTGGGCTTTCTAGCAGCTCTAATCTTCAGCTAATAAACAACTATAACTGGCTTAAGGAAAAATACAATGCAGATTGATGAAATACTAGATAGATTAGAATTGCTATATCCGGATAACTCTATCTTTAGTGATCTTAGAAAAACTCTGTTAAGTCAAGACAAGTTTGCATTGTTTAGAATTATACAAGGACTAACAGGCAGTCAATTAGTTGAAGGTATGCGTAAGTATAAAGACAATGACAGTTTTAATGCAGACTGTTTTAGCCGAGGACAACTAGAAAGCAAACTATGGTTAGTAAATGAACTAGATAAACTAAAAGTAGATTTAGGAACAGTATTCTTATGTGCTGGATGGTACGCTACACTTGCTACAATGTTATTCGAAAGTAACATTAAATTAGATAAAGTTAGATCTTTCGACATTGATGAGTCTTGTGTAGACATTGCTGAAACATTCAACAAGCCGTGGTTTGTGGATGAGTGGCGCTTTAAAAGTATTACCCAAGATATTATGGATATTAATTACAATGAACATGTTTGGCAGTACTGGAGTAATGCTAATAATAGAATGAGCTATCCTATTACTGATAGTCCAGATACTATTATAAACACAAGTTGCGAACATATCAAAAACTTTGAAGAATGGTATGCAAAGATTCCTAATGGTAAATTAGTTGTATTACAAAGTAATAATTATTATGAAATTGAAGAACATGTTAATTGTGTTGGCAGTATAGAAGAGTTTGTAGTAAAAGCACCTATGAATAATATTTTATATAGTGGCGAATTAGAACTGCCTAAGTACAAAAGGTTTATGTCAATTGGATTTAAGTAATTTAACATTAAGAGAAATGCAATTAGAAAGTGCTAGAGCCTTGAGTACAATGCAAGCTACTAATAATAATATACACCAATTTAACAAACAAGCACATCACAATAGTGAAAATTGGTATAAGGCTGTAATAGATTGGTATGTAGATCAGTATGGTGACCTACCCAGTAGGACAGGACCAGGAAAAGAGGTTAAGTTAGTATCTGAATGAAAAGTATATTTCCTGATAATCCAGATGGGATGAATATTGAATGGGTAGTAAGTAATGTTTGTAATTATTCTTGTAGCTACTGTCAGGAAGATCTATACGGCGGAAGTTCAGGACAGCCCGATTATTATAAAGCGTTAGAGTTCTTTGATTATTTACATAAAGAAGTACAACCGGGTCCTAAGTTACTTAACCTTACAGGAGGCGAACCTACAGTATGGCCGAAACTAATTCCGTTTTTAAATGAACTAGACAAAAATTATTATACACAGTTAACAACTAATGGATCTAGAACACTAAAATGGTGGAGCAAACTATTAGATAATTATGATAATCTTGCAAGGGTTGCAATTAGTACACATTTAGAATTTGCAAGTTTAGAACATATTTTTAATGTAGGAAAACTATTACACAAGCGTACGAATTTAACCTTGCTTTTAATGGCTGATCAAAAAAACTTTCACCTTATTCAAGACTATGCAGACAAATTCAAAGAATTAGAGTGTAGTATATTTGTAAAACCTATTAGAGGATTAGACGGGTTATCACAAGAATACACTGACGAGCAAAAACAATTTATAAAATCATTTAAACATTATACCTCTAAGATTAACATTGCACAAGGAATTCCTACACACTTGATTGTTGATGGTAAGAAGAAAAATTATTCCTATGGGCTCGAATTGGTATCTCAAAACAGACATAATTTTAAAGGTTGGAAATGTGCATTAGGTAAGACTAGGGTAGTTATCTGGCACAACGGAGATATAAGTCTTGCACAATGTAGCACTGCAAAATCTATGAATATAGGAAACATATATGATGATAATTATCATATTCCTAATGATCCTGTAATTTGTAATACTAAGTACTGCACATGCTTACCAGACATAAGAATACCTAAGTGGAAAGACAATGAAAAAAGTTACTAATGATCGACCTGAAACACTGAATGCTGAATGGGTATTAAGTGATGTGTGTAATTACAAGTGTGCATATTGCCATCCTATGCATTATGATAGAACTAGCGGATTTCCAGATGTAGAAGAGTCTTTAGAATTTTGGAATTTTGTTCATACTGATATTAATTCTAACAAAAAGTTACTTGTACTCAGTGGCGGTGAACCTACACTTTGGCCTGGATTATCAAATTTTATTAATGGATTAGATAAGAGCTGGATGACAGAAATTGTTACTAACGGCAGTAGAACATTACGTTGGTGGAAAAAGTTTTTAGATGAAACTGATATTAAGAGAGTATCAATAAGTGTACATTTAGAATTTGCAACACCGGAACATATTATTGAAGTTTCTAGGTTATGTGCAGAAAAATGTGTAACAACTGCATTAATACTATTTGATAAAGATAAAATACCCGAAGCAAAAGATATGATTAACAAAATAGTAGAATCTAATGTAAGCATTAATGTTATGGTCAAACCCATTACAAATTGGTGGACTAACGGTGAAGTAATTTCCTATGACGAAGGCGATTTAGATTTTATAAAAAACTTTAGGTACGCAAAAAATAAACACAAGAGATTAGATGTATCAACACATTTTTTAATAGATGATAAGCACTATCCAGTTACCTATGCAAACACACTCATTACTAACAAACAAAATAAATTTAAAGGTTGGAGATGCGAGGCAGGAAGTAAAAGATTAATAGTTTGGCACGACGGGAATGTTTATGGAGCACAATGCAGCACAGCTAAAAAACATCTTTTAGGAAATATTAAACATAAAAAAATTAAAAAAATGGAAAGCATAATATGCCAAAACGAATATTGTGATTGCGTACCTGATATAAGGATACCTAAGTGGAGAGAAGATGTACGCACTTGAAGATATAAAAACAATTCATCTTGAAGTAACACAAAACTGTCAAGCAGCATGTCCTATGTGTGATCGTAATATGAACGGTGAAGGTATTAATCCACACATCAATTTAGACGAATTGTCACTTAAAGACTGCAAAGACATATTTACTGCTTCCTTTATAAAACAATTAGATACAATGTATATGTGTGGTAACTTAGGTGATCCTATTGTTGCTCGAGACACATTAGAAATATTCAAATACTTTAGACAACACAATCCTAATATGTGGTTAAGCATGAATACAAACGGAGGAGCAAAAAATGAAGCATGGTGGAGCGACCTGGCGACAACTTTTGGTAGCATGGGGGCTGTTATTTTTAGCGTTGATGGTTTACGGGATACTAACCATATATATCGTCAAGGTGTTGTTTGGGACAACGTAGAACGCAACATGCAAGCATTTATTAATGCTGGTGGCAGAGCACGTTGGGACTATTTAATATTTGAGCATAACCAGCACCAAGTTGAAGAAGCAGAGGCACTTGCAAATGCATGGGGTTGTGAAAAGTTTATGAAAAAGAAAACAGGAAGATTTGTAGATGCAAATACAAACAAAAAAGAAAAACACCAAGCCAAAGACCGCAAAGGCAAAGATACAGCCGAGCTTAAAAAGCCAGCCACAAAGTACCAGAACAAAGCACTCACTAAACAAGAGACTATCCTCAAGAAATACGGCGGCATGGATGCATATTATGACGCGGCTCCTATTATTTGTAAAGTTAAAAAAGATAACAGTTTGTTTATAACAGCAGAAGGTCTAGCAATGCCGTGTTGTTGGACAGCTGGGCGTATGTATAAGTGGTGGCATAAGGATCCTAAAGTTGAACAGATATGGAACTTTATTGATAAGGAACAATTAGATGCTCGCAACGGTTTAGAACAAGTGTTTGCTACAGGAACATTTGACCGTATACAATCAAGTTGGGCAAAACCAAGTTGCAGTGATGGTAAACTTAAAGTGTGTGCAATGAAATGCGGCGCCGAGTTCGATCCCTTTGCAGAACAGTTTAAATAAGTACAGTATGAGCAATAAAATATTACCATCAGAAACATTTTGTGCATTACCATGGATGCATCTAAGCAGCCGTCCAGACGGCAAAATGCGTACATGTTGTACTTCAAATGCAAGTAGTGTACAAGATCCTGATTCAAATAAAAAAGTAGGCGGCGGCGAAGTTGGCGTAGTTAAAAACGATGACGGTGTTCCTGCTAACTTCAACCATACAACATTAGAAGAAGCATGGAATAGTGGCTATATGCGTAATGTGCGTAAAATGATGTTGCGTGGCGAAAAGCCTGCTAGTTGTCTTAAGTGTTACAAAGAAGAAGAACAGGGTCATCTAAGTAAACGTAACTGGGAAACCGAATACTGGGGTAATAGATTTAACATTGATGAATTAGTAGCTGAAACAAAAGAAGATGGAAGTATACCTCCAAAGATTAGATATATCGATTTACGCTTAGGAAGTAAGTGTCAACTAGCATGTGTAATGTGTTCACCACATGACTCAACAGGATGGATCAAAGACTGGAAAGCAATTACTCCGCAAATGAAAAATGAGAAACTTGCTAATACAAGTCAATGGACAAACAAAGGTCGTAATGACGGAGCAAGTTACAATTGGCATAAAAATAATCCACGCTTCTGGGCAGACCTAATGGATCAAATTCCGCACATGTATCAATTGTATTTTGCTGGCGGCGAAAGTTTAATTATTGATGAACACTATGAATTATTAGAAGAATGTATTAAACGTGGACATGCTAAGAATATGGAACTACGTTATAATTCAAATGCTGTAGAATGGCGTGATGATTTATTTGATCTATGGGCACAGTTTAAGCGTGTGCGTTTCCACTACAGTATAGATGCATTTGGCGAGCAAAATGATTATATACGTTATCCTAGTACTTGGGAACATCAAGAACGTGTATTCCATATGTTAGATAATACAGCACCACAAGTAGAAGTTACTACAGCAACTACTATTATGGCACTTAACGTAGCTTACATACCAGAGTTTGTAAAATGGAAAGTTGAACAAGGTTTTAAAAAATTAAACAAATGGCCTCTAGGGGCAGGCGGCATTAACATGCATTTTGCATATTGGCCGCCACAGTTAAATGTAAAAGTGCTACCTGCACACATTAAAAAAGAAATTACAGACAAGTACGAAAATGAATTTTTTCCTTGGATGGAAGAAAACTGGCAACTATTTACTGGTGTAGAAGAAGCAGGTATTACAAAGGAACAATGGCTAAATGCACCATACGGTATAAAACGTTTCAAAGGCATTATAAGATTTATGAACAGTGAGGATTGGAGTGCCAGACTTCCAGAAACAAAAGAATATATAAATTTAGTTAACAAACAACGAGGATGGACAGAAAAATTTCCTGAGATATTTCCAATACTAAAGGACATAATATGAATGTAAAAGAAGAAAACTTTTGCATTGTTCCCTTTGTACAATTAAACACTAGAGGCAAGGGCGATGCTAGAGTATGCTGTAGTATTGAAGGTATTGACTATGGTATTCCAAAAGAAATGACTTTAGACGAGATAACTCCTAATACTTATTCTAGTGACACTAATGTATATAATTTAAGTAAAGATAAGATTGAAGACTTATGGAATGGTCCTTTTATGAAAGACTTCCGTATGAAAATGCTTAACGGAGAAAAAATTAGTAACTGTGAATTCTGTTACAGAATGGAAAATAGTGGATTTGGAAGTAAACGTACCGGTAAGAATAAAAGATTTTTAGAACGTGTAAAACCGCATTTACAAAAGTATTATGATGCAAATGGTTATGTGGATGTTATGCCACAATGGTGGGAAGTACGATTAAGCACTAAATGTAATTTAAGTTGTGTGATGTGTTCGCCTAATCTTAGTAGTATGATGTACAAAGAATACTCCAAGTGGGGCAACAAAATTACAAACCAGATGCAAGGTAGTTTAGATATTGCCAAACGTTCAGGTGAAGAGTATCTAAGTCAAAGTAAATTTTTTAAAGAACAAATAATGACTAACCTTGAACATGTATTGTACATGGAGTTTAGAGGCGGCGAAGTGTTTGCAGATAGACATAGTATTGATTTTATTTGGAGTATTGCTAAAACAGATTATGCAAAAAATATCAGTCTTGATATAAGCACTAATGCAACACTAATAACAGATGAAATAGTAGATCTATTAAACCATTTCAAAGGTGGATTACTTCGGTTTAGTATTGATGCTGGACAAGAAAAAGATGAATTAATACGTTACCATACCAATTGGGATAGTGTTATAACTAGTATTGAAAATTCAAACAACTTACATAACGAATGGGAAATGGTAACACAGACTTGTCTGCAAGCTCTTAATTGTGTAGGACTAGTTCCTATGCTAGAATATTTTGATAAAATGTGCAACCGTACTAATAACGAACGGTTTCATTTAGGTTTTACAAGTGTCCGTGGCAAAGAATGGATGCGTCACGAACTTGTACCACTTAGTTATAGACAACAAGAAATTACTGACCTCGAAGAGTTTATTAAAAGTAGTTGGTTGTGTAATTCAAGTAAACACAAACGTAGAGAAACTAAAACTATACAAGGACTTATAAAAGCATTGTCTGCAGAAACTAAGGTAGATAATGTGCTTAATAAAAAAGCAAGAGAATACTATCTCAAACTAAATGAATTGCGTAACGTAGATTACTGGAAAACATTTCCACACTTGGAGTACTTAAATGAGTAAACTAGAAACATTATGTCCGGTACCGTGGATGAGCCAAAGTCTTAGAGCAAATGGAGATATTCGTGTATGTTGTCAAGCACAGCACGGACCAACAGGCGGCCTACTGCGTGATGAGGACGGAAAAGAGTATAATGCTCGTACAGCTGATCTTAACAAAGTTCGCAACAGCGAATTGTCAAAAGAAATACGCAAGTATATGATGGAAGGCAAATGGCATCCTGAATGTGTTCGTTGTCAAACAGAGATGGAATCGGGCATGAATGCTCGTATTGATTACGAAAATAAAATTTGGATTGACCGTGGAGAATTTAGTTGGGAAGATTTATTATCTAAAACAGCTGCCGACGGCACAATTGAAGAAGACGAAATAAATTGTAGTTTTTATGATGTACGTTTCGGTAACTTGTGTAATTTAAAATGTAGAATGTGCGGACCTACTGATAGTAGCATGTGGTATGAAGATCAAGTTAAACTATGGGGTGATACTTATAAAGACAGTCATGGCAAAGTTAAACTTATTAAAAATACAAAAGGAAAATACGAACCTGAAACAAATCTATACGATTGGCACGAAAGTGACCACTATTGGATACAAATGGACAACAACATTGATCAGATACGTAAGCTATATATTGTAGGTGGCGAACCGTTAATGATTGATAGACATTATGAATTCCTACAAAAGTGTGTCGATCGAGATTGTGCAAAAAATATTATTGTGGAATACAATACCAATATGACAAATATACCACAGCGTGCCTGGGATGTTTGGAAACATTTTAAACAAGTAAACATTGGTGCTAGTATTGACGGAGTAGGTGACTTACAGTATTACATGCGTCCGCCAAGTAGGTTTAACAAAATACACGAAAATTTATTAAAAGTAAGTAAAGCTGAAGGCAACTTTAAAGTATGGATAGCTGCAACAATTAATGTGTTTAATGTATTGCACTTTCCTGAGTTTATGGAATGGATACTACTTAATAAAATACCTAAAGTAAATGACGACGAGTGGCGTCCTATAATTACACCACACCCCTTACACGGTCCAAAGTTTTATAATATTAGAATGTTACCAGGTTGGGCTAAAGATCACATCAAACAAAAGTACGAAGACTATAAACCACGACTGTTAAAAATAATTGATGAAAGTGATTTTACCGAAGAACGTAAAGAAGCTAGTAGAAGAGATGCAGTTGGATTGTTAGACCAATATGTTGATTATATGTATGCAAAGGATTTTAGTGAACACCTAGAGCAGTTTTGGTATGCAACTAGAAAATTAGATAAAATCCGCGGACATAGTATCGAAAAGTATATACCCGAGTTATACGAACTCTTGAAGGATACCGAAGTTGTTTCTAAATCTTAGTGAGATTAAAACCATACAAATGGACCATACTAGCAGGTGCCAACTTGCATGTCCTCAGTGTGCAAGATTTCATGGCAGTCAAACACAATTAAATCCTTACATGCCAATTAGTGATACAAGAGTAGACGATTATAAAATTATACTAGAACCGTTTGAGCCTAACACAATTAAATTATTCCATTGCGGAAATTTTGGTGACAGCCTTAGTAGTCCTACATTAGATGATAGCATAGATTATAGTTTAAGTAAAGGTGTGAAAGAATTTAAAATGGCAGTTAATGGCAGTGCTAGATCAAAAGAATGGTGGAGAGATTTAGCTCTTAAAAGCAATCGTATTACAATAAACTTTAGTATAGATGGATTGGAAGACACAAATCATTTGTACAGAGTAAATAGTAATTTTAAAAAAATAATGGAAAATGCAAAAGCATTTATAGATGCCGGCGGCAATGCACGTTGGTATTTTATTGAATTTAAACATAACTATCATCAAATTGACGAAGCAAGAAGTATAGCAACTGACATGGGATTCAAACAGTTTAATGCAAAGTACACAGGAAGATTTGCAGATCAACAACAAAAAGAAATTCAAACAAAAAAAGGCACTGTAATTAAAGATAAAAAAAATAACCACAATCAAAAAGACATGCAAAAAATACAAAATACACATAATAGTTTTGAAGAGTATATACAACAAACTCCTATTGTATGCAAATATAAACAACAACAAAGTGTGTTTATTGATATGGAGATGAAACTTTGGCCGTGTACTTGGATGGGTGCTCCTGCATACTTTGGTCCCAATAATCCACAAAGACAAAGTTTTGATAATTTGTATAAACTATACGGAGATGATTTTAACGACATGCGTAAGCATGGCTGGAAGGTTTTAGAACATGAATTCTTTGCTACGTATCTAGATAGATCCTGGAATAATCAAAGCAACAAGTACAAACGAATATATACATGTGGAAGGACTTGCGGAAACAAATTTGAATTTAGTAGTGGATACGGAAAAAACACAAAGAGAGTAAACTTATGATAGTAAAAAATACACAACAAGATATTATTTTTGATACTAAGAAAACTAAAATTGGAATGAAAATTTCAGGAGGCGCCGACAGCGCCATAGTTTTATATATGTTGTCTAAGTATGTTACAGAGAATAACACTGGTGCAAAAATAATTCCTATAACAGTGAATCACGAAGGCAAAGATTACCAAGAACAGTTTGCCAAGCAAGTAGTAGCACATTGTAAAGAAGTATTTGGTGATATTTTTGAACAGCATCAAACCGCAAGAAATTATACTCCAGACACCTACGCATCAACACAACAAGATTTAGTTGAGTCATTGTATGAAAATAATATAATTGAATGTCATTATGTAGGAATTACGCGAGATCCACCCAAAGACATTGTAAATACATTCGGCCTTAAAGGCCCAGCAGATGATAGATCTCCAGGACAGCATAGACAGCAAGTTTTAGATAATAGAATTTATAGACCTTTAATTAATATAGATAAAAAAGGTGTTGCTGAATTATATGATACGTTTGCAGTTATGGATACACTTTTTCCGCTAACTAGAAGTTGCGAAGAATTTACTAGTAATTTTTCAAAGCACTGTGAAACTGGCTGTTGGTTTTGCCAAGAAAGATATTGGGGCTTTGGTAGATATGTCTAAAATGTGTCCGTTAATATATAATGGCATAGCAACAGATCCTTCTGGTGGGTATAGACCTTGTTGTAGATTTGACCAACTACATAGCTTTATAGGACCGATCGGAGAATATCGGTCAAGTAAGTTATGGAAATCTCTTGAGGAGGACTTTTTAAATGATAAATTTCCTCTCGGATGCTGGGATTGTGAAAAAAATGAAGAAGCAAACGGAAATAGTAAACGACTACGCGAAGTTGCAAATTATAAAGCAAAATACAAAAAAGACAGCTTAGATAATCAGCATTTAAAAAATATAGGTTACGATTTAATTGATTTACGTCTCAGTAACAAATGTAATTTAAGTTGTATAACTTGTAATCCTAAAAGTAGTAGCCTTATTAAAACAGAAGTTGAACAGTCAACAGATAATATGGATCACTATAAGCATGTGTATAATTGGGCTAAAGATAAAAATCTTACCACACCATATAATGATAATGATTTAGAACATTTATTAGAAACAATTCAGCCAGGGTCTAGGGTATATTTTACAGGAGGCGAACCTAGTGTTGTAAAAGGAGTCCTAAAATTCTTACAATCTTTAATAGATAATAAATTAAATGAAGATATTACAATAGAATTTAATAGTAATTTTCAAACAGGAAATCCTAAGTTTATTAATTTGCTTTCTTATTTTCCGAAAGGATTAATGATGCCAAGTATAGACGGAATAGGAGTACGTGCAGAATATATAAGATATCCTAGTGATTGGCAACAAATCGAAAAAAATATAAAACTTTTTGTAAAAAGTTGTCCAACCTGGGAAACGCATTTTGCACCTACAATTAGTGTGTTAAATATATTTTATTTAGACGAGCTTATAGACTTTTGTAATACAAATAATTATATTTTAAGATTTACAAATATTTTGCATGGACCTGATTATTTTAACATAACTACACTACCCGAAAAATATAAAAAACTTGCTATAAAAAAATTAAAACAAATAGAAAATACAGACTGCCTAAAATCAGATCAAATACCGATGATTGAAAACTATATTTACAGCAAAGATACAGACTATAAAATGTTACAGAAATGTAAGCGTAATTTACTTAAATCAGATAGTGTAAGGAATATAAGTTATAAAAAACACCTACCAATATTAGAGGAAATATTTCAATGCTTATAATAGGAAACAAAGAGTATGGATTAGCAAAGAGCTTATATAAAATATATCCTGACGCAATATTTTTAAGTCGAAGCTCCGGCTACAACTTAGGCAAACACGAAGTACGTGAGAGTGTAGCTAGTATGAGTTTAGAACATGATGTTGTATTGTTGGTAAGTGCGTTAGGCGAATTTAAACAAACACTGCTTGCAGAAGCCATAGCAAAACAATGGTTTGAAAATAATCACAGCGGATATTTGATTGCATTAGGATCTAGTGCTGATACTCCAGTAAAAGGAAGTAAATGGATTTACCCTGTTGAAAAAAGGGCGTTAAGAGCATACATGAGACAGTTAAGTCAAGCAGTGAGCAGTGACTCTCCGCCTAATTGGAAAACAACTTATATTGCTCCAGGCAATATGCATACACCCAAACAAGACGATAAGATGCCTAGCACGCCTAAACTAGAGCCTGCATATGTTGCTGGTGTTATTAAATGGCTTATTGAACAGCCTAGAAGTATAAATATTAGCGAGCTATGCCTTGATAGAATACAAAGTTGATCGATGCAGGAAAAAAATTATTTAAGATTACCAAACCCTCCAAAAGAAGTTATAGATTTTTCACACGAAATGTATGAAAAATATTCTAAGTTAGAATTTAATAATCCTATGAGTGATTTACATTTTAGCTCTGATTTAAATGTCAAAGAAAAAGAATACATATCGAAATATATTCCTCAAGAAATTCCTAGAAATGTAGATCTTGCAGTATCAATGAATTTGATTACAGATGCTTATTTGCCTTTCACACATATAGACCGTGGAAGAAAAGTTGCTTTGCAAATTCCTGTTATTGCAGATCCAGCAATTCATAGAGTGTATGTACTTAGAAAAGAAAAATATTTTCAAAAACTTAAACCTTATTTAAATGAAAAAGCAGGGTTCCATCAAAAGCAGGAAATTAAAACTTGGGATAATGAAAGATACCCAGGCATGCCAATGTTTCATTACTATAAAGAGAAATTTTTTGAGACAAACGTTGTAGAGCCAGATATACCTTATTTGACTGATACTAGTGTGCCACACGGTGGCATACATTATGACGGCTTAAATAAAAACAAGTTTAAGAAAATAGCTAATAGATGGTTTTTAAGTATATCACTTGCTAACAGAATGTCTATATTAGAGCGTGAACCTTTTTATAAACATTGGTTGTAGTAAGGATACGTGTTTTTGAAATTTTGATTACGACTTTTATCTAAAAACTCTGTATGTCTTTTAAATTCTGCTAGTAAGTTACTATCGTCTTTTGACATCATATAATTTTTTATATACTCACAACTTTTACGAGTAGTTTCATTTTTAAAATTATAATCATCGAACTTTTCACTTATTAATTTTTTAGCAGAAGTTGGCAATACAGTAAGACTTAGGTGCTTAGGATGTGTTAGATGTGTTGCATTATGTTTAATATTTTTTTCATCTAACCATTCTAGTGTCTCCGGTAAATGGTAAACATTTAATATTGTTACAGTAGGTCTTGCAATGACAGTTAGATTAATTTCATTTTGTAATTCGACAAATCTCTTTATATTTACAAGGACTTGATCATGTTTTGTTCCGTGTCTAAGATATTCATTTTCTTGAGCTATTATACTATCTAAACTAATAGCAAGCTCAATGTATTCAAATTCTTTCCAACGATCTACAATGTGTTGTTTAGGATATACAGTATTGTTTGTGCTATAATTAAGATAGATATGATGTGCGTGTCCCTGTTCAATAATGTAATCTAATAATCTCCAATGATCGGGTGTGATTAAAGGTTCACCACCTGTTATTTTTAAATGTTTTAGTGTGGGAACATAGGGAAACACACTTTCGATTGGCATACTTGTGCGTTTAGTTTTTGCTTGTGACTTGCCGTAATACTCTAATTCTTCGTCAAATAACTTGTGACTATATTTACTATCGCACATTCTGCACATTAAATTACAATCGTTAGATATTGCAAGCTCTAGCCATTCTATTTTAGGATTACTTAAATCTACACTGCCTAATTTTTTATGTTGTGCATATCTCTGTCGTAGGCTTTTCTTTCCACTATCTTCTTCCTGCCAACAACGATTACAACCTTCCGGACGATTTCCAGCAATCATTTCTTTGCGTAAATTTTGCATAAGATTGCTATTAAAAGTTTCGCTAAGGTCTTCTTTTATCTGACCAATAGATCCTTGATACCTACAGCAAGGTTTCACTCTTCCGGTACCGTCAATAAATTGATGATTCCAGACCATTGGACACAGTGTTTGGGATGTCATAAATATATTTATATGCATAGTTTATATAGAAGGATGACTCTTGGAACCAGTAGCAAGTTATTTTAAATGGAACCCTACGGGGGCATTTTCAGTTGATTGGTACATAGGCAAACGTTGTAATTTTGCATGTAGTTACTGTGTAGACTATCTGCATGACTATACTAGCCCTCATGTTCCTTTAGAGAATATGAAAAAATTAGTAGACTTAATATATGCAAAAGAAGGCGACAATGTTTTATGGAGCCTTACTGGCGGCGAACCTACATTAAATCCTAAATTTTTAGATCTGTGTGCATACATTAGAGAAAAAGGTCGTAAGTACATCAGTGTTACAACTAACGGTTCACGCACATTAAAATATCATAAGGACTTATTTGATCTAGTAGATGGCATTACACAAAGTTTTCATTTTGAATTTATGGAACACCGTATAGATGAATACATTGAAAAATTTATTGAACTTGACAAATATCGTCAAGAATTAAATGAAAAGCGAAAGCCGGGCGAACCAAAAAAAACTCTTATATTAAGATTTATGGTTGAAACCGGACAGCTTGATAATGTTGAACGCATGGATAAAGCATATAGAGCTGCAGGTATAACTAACATAGAACATAGATATATACGCCCGCCCGGCAAAGATAAAGGCAAAGGTATGCAACCTGAGGAGAAATTTGCATTCAAAGACAAAAAAGACCCTAATCAAATTACAGATAAAGCAAAAGTAGAAAAAATAGAAACAAAAGAAGCTAGTTATTATGGTCATAACGAACAAGGCGCAATTAAAGAAATTTATAAAAGCACAGCAGATCCTGATAAACGAAAATTAAAGTTTTGGTTCCAAGATGTTGATAAAAATTATCATGAAGAAGATTATCATTATAACGAATTAAACTACGATAAGAAAAATAATTATGAAGGATGGTTATGTTGGGCAGGACTTAAACATCTAAAAGTTACACCCCCAGGGGATATATACATTGGTAGCTGTCATGTAGGCGGCAAACGTGGAAACATATACGATAAAGGTAGTATTGATTTACCTACTGAACCTATACGTTGCAGTAAATGGCGATGTACTGATAATACAGATTTAAAGGTTCCTAAAATTAAAGATTGGGAACACTATCATCTAGTTAAAGATATGATAGAATGGAGTAAAGATGACAGATAGTAAACATTTAGTTATAGGAAATGCAAATAGAAATAAACAACAAAATTTTTACGAAAAATGGCAAAATGATCCAGCTAGTGTAGAACCTAGTATGGAAGATATTAAGTGTGAATTACAACTTCAAGCATTGTCGTTTTTTGAACCGTTAAATTTTTTAATAAATTATGGACACTTCAAAGAACAAATGCAACCGTGGAACGATAAATGGATACCTTACTTACAGAGAGAAGGTGTTACAAATAACAGACAAGCATTGACAGTGGTAGGACTACCAGGTAATACACCTGATCAATATGTAAGCAGACCAGAAGCATGTATTGCTGCCGGCAGAGAATTAGATGAAACAGATTTTAATGTACCTACTGCTCTTTATAACGATTTGGAATGTTTACATCCGTTGTTAGATTATTGGAAGCCTTTGGGAAGAACAATGCTTATTAAGGCAAACAGAGGAGGATGGTTCCCGCCTCACAAAGATGAACCATTGTTAAATAGAACTTGTTTTCGAGTGGCGGTATTTTTTGGAAATGTAGACCACGAATCATATGAATGGAATATGGAAGGAACAAATGTACAAATTAAACCAAACAGAGCATACTATATAGACACACGTAAAACACATAGAACAGCAAGTTGGGACGATAATAGTATACATCTTATAATGAATATACCAAAGACTTGGGAAAACGTTATGAAACTAGTATCGCAGACAAGGTGGTTCTAATGCGCTCGGTTGAACAAATTAACAAGTTAAAAGAATGCCAGTCTCCGCCTATCCAGCTTGTTGATGTTTTAGATACCAACACAATACAAAAACTTATTGATTTTCATAATAATAATGAAAAAATAGAAAAAAATACAGGCCCTATTATAAGTTATGTAAAAGAAGGTGAGGGCATTATAGATGATATATTGTATATTTTACGAGTAAAGTTTGGTGACTTCAAAGTAAGAACAGCACATTATTTTGATGTATCTAAACCTCATATAATACATAATGATGATGACTTTGCACTTCCTAATAGTTATAAAGCATTTACTATTCCTCTAGAAGTTAGGGCAAAAACAAATAAAGCAAAGTTAGTTTTTTTTGATCAATACTATTATAACGGCCCTAGCAAATTTGTCAATAAAGATAACATGACTGATACTCCTGCATATTATAACCAATTTGTTACCTCATATGAAAACGTATCGGAAATAAACAACAAGGTACTAGACTCTGAGCATAGAAAATTACTATCTCATCTTAAGGACGAATGGTTAGAAGGTCTGTCTGTCCAAAAATATTTTCCATGGACAGTAGGATCAATAATAGCTTTTGATAGTCTACAATTACACTGTGCAAGTAATTTTTTAGATACTGGTGCTACAAGTAAATTAGGACTAAGCATTTTCACAACAATAGATTGACAAGTTTGTGCAAAGGTGTTATAATAAAATATGAATGAAGATTTGAAATGGAGTAATTATGACTTTAGCAAAATCCCGTTTGACGACATTGTTAGTGTCGGACAAAGGACACTCTTATATAGAGACCTGTTTACTGTCAGCTGGTTGCTTGGAAGATTCTGTAACTACAAATGTAGCTACTGTTGGCCCTACGCAAGAAGCGACCGCAAAGATCATAGACCTACAGACTTATGTCTTAAAACAATA
>MDSX01047802.1_pt1 | contig 28192 bp, 24 predicted proteins | sample 811141 | NCBI WGS metagenome assembly MDSX01 (sample SAMN05326642, study PRJNA326480) | marine metagenome | isolation source: seawater | place: Atlantic Ocean: South East | collected 2010
TCTGCGACTTATCATTATTCCACGCATTTTACAAAAATCATAAATACGTTCCAGGTCACCTTTGAAATCTTTAATGGCTTGGTTAATACTACAAATAGGTTTCATAACTATTAAGTTTAATTAACACGTCTAAAAGGTACTTCAACAAGTAGTTTTGATTAGAGGTTTTTGTATTCAGTTATGAACATCGATATTTAATAAGTTTTAATTCATACCTAATGCTTATTCCATTAGAATCAGGTATTTCTTTTTTTTGACTACCAATTAGTAACTATAACGCCGAGAAAAAGGGGGTAACTTAAAAAATCGCCTTATAATCTTGATATTAACAGCTCCTTAAATTTAGTACGAGTTTTTTCGCTCTACATTTGGGCATGCTCCGATTTATAACTTTTGTTCTTTTCTTTTCTCTATTCGTTTTGCCTCAACAATTGTTGAGTCAAACGGATACGTCAACAATGCTCAATCCCGTGACTGTAGTTTACAATGAAGATCCTGCTGTAGCCATTATACGAAACGCAATAAAATCCTATAAACAATACGGGAAGATTCAGCCAGAAAATATTAAGTTTTATGCTGCACAAAAAGTAGGAGATACTGAATTATCATTTGAGCAGGTAGCAACAGTTTATTACTCTAATTCGTCTATTTACCAAGAGGTAGAGGCGTTCAAGGACTATACGGAAAGAAGAGCGGATTTTGGTAGCTCTGTGGAGGTTTCTTCGCAATTTAATCTCAATACTGATTTTGATTTTAATGAAAAAATACCAAAAGGAACTTTTGATGAATTCCCATTAGTAAAATGGGAAAACTCCAACTGGACGCCGCTAGAAAAAACAGATAACAATCTTATAAGTGCTGCTTCATTGCCTGGTCTGTTCACATCAGGTTCATTTTATAGAACAACATTCCGTCTTGAAAATGAGCGACAAAGTGAAACCGGGCATACTTATACAATTTCCTTTAAACCTAGAGCTGGAAAGGGGTGGAGTGGTAGTATGATTCTAACTGGGGATGACTATCGCATTGTATCCATTGATGCTGAATATGAATATATTAGAATTAAGCAAGACTTCAATGTCAAAGGTCCTTTTTATACTTCTAAACTCAATTGGGATTTTGATAATATGTCTTACACTCAGGAAGTTCTGGCTCTAAATACCTCACAAAGGCCGAAAAAAAAGAATCCAATGCTGGTAGCATTTATACCAGAAGATGTAGAATCCGACCCAAACTATTGGCAGCAGTACCGACCAAAAGATGAAATAATTGACGCTTGGACTAAAAAACAAGATAGCTTGATTCGTTTTTTGAATTCTGATGAATATTTGGATAGTGCAGATGCTGAATACAATAAGTTTCATTGGTATGAGCCCTTGGTTACAGGAATAGGATACAGAAAAAGAAGTAAGGGAACCTCTTTTTATTACAGTCCACTTATTGGTCAGTGGAATTTAGTTGGAATTGGTGGTACACGCTGGGTGCCTGCGCTTAGAGCAACCAAAAGGTATTCTAATTACCAAAGTCTTAGTTGTTCATTAGGAGCAAATTATGGGTTTTTGAATAATGATTTGAAGGGCTCTTTAGGTTTAGATTTTATTTATGCACCACTTCACAATGGCTCCGTTTCTATGAAAGTAGGTGATGTTTACGATCCTATTACACAAAGTGTAGATTTAGCCGGTGTTTTTGCACGTTCAAATTTCGTTAGAAAGAAAACCTTCGAAATGTACCACAGGTATGAATGGTTTAATGGGTTTTACACAAGGTTAGGTCTTGAATGTAGCAATAGAGAGAGCATAGAAGACTTGCAATTTGCTCAGTGGTCAAATGATTTATTTGGAACGAGAAATGAGCCAGCTCAATTTGAAGCATACACTGTTTCACAGTTAGGTATAGAGATTTTGATTCGTCCGTTTCAGAGATACTATTTAAAAGGAAGACAGAAAATTCCTCTTTCAAGCAAATGGCCAGATTTTAGATTGATTTTTAAACAGGGAATTCCACAGTTCTTAGGCAGCGATGTAAGGTATTCTAAGTATGAATTTGTGGTGGATGATATGCTTCGACTAGGGGAGCTAGGCGAGGCTTTTTACAGGTTTAGTTCCGGCGGATTTTTGAACGACCCGGCGTCTGTTAGATTTATAGAGTATAAGTGGTTTAGAGGAGGCGACTTTTTCTTGTTTACACATCCTTTATATACGTATCAGTCTCTGCCTAATACGTTTGCGTCTCCAAGTGCGTACTTTTCGGGTTCTATAATCCATCACTTCGACGGATTTATTTTAGGTAAAATACCTTTGATAAAAAGACTTTCTTTAGGTTCTTCAATCGGTGCTTCCTTTCTTTCAGTCCCATTAGAAAACATAAATCATTTTGAATCATATGTAGGATTAGAACGGAAGGTCAAATTATGGGATGCTCCAATGCGCTTTGGAATACATTATTTATTTCAACCCACTGATGTTTTGTCTGGATTTAGATGGAAAATCAGCGTAGACGTGAAGGATACATTCAAGGACCGATGGAATTTCTAAATTCATATCTGAGACTTTTTAGCCCGGATTATTTATTAGAGTAACCCAACTACTAGGTTTTGTGTCGTGAGTCGAAATGACGATAGTGAAGTATTGCCTATTTTTAACTCATCTTTAAATCATGAGAAAAGTACGAGCCGTTTTAAGAATTACTTGCGTGTTTGCCATTTTAATAGGTGGTATAGGCTTACTTGTAATAAGCGCACCTTTTACCACTCCAAGGAATTCGCACCGCATCTATATGAGCTTTAAGGGATTATTACTTTGGGTTGTTGGAATAAGAGTTCATGGTAATATGTTTGAGACTATAGGTCCAGGTTTGATCATTGCCAACCACAGATCTTATTTAGATGTTCTTTTCATCCCAACTAAAAAGTTTTTCACCATAGTGGGAAAAGTAGAAGTGCGGTCATGGCCTTTAATTGGGTGGGCAGGAAGAGCATTAGGTGTAATTTGGGTAAAAAGAGAAAGTAAGACGAGTCGTTCCAAAACAAAAGCAGTAATTACTGAAGCTGTGAAAAATGGAAATACGATTGTATTGTTTCCCGAAGGCACTTCGTGGGAAGGTCCTTTGCTTATGCCAGTTCGACCAGGTATGTTCCATGAGGCAGCAAAGAATGGCTTTAAATTGTATCAATGGAGCTTACATTTTGATAATGCTAAAACTGGCTTCCCTCCAGGAGTTTCATTTGCTCAACACTTATGGGAAGTATGTCAATTAAAAAGAGTGAATGCTTATGTAGAAGTAAGACAGACACCTCTTTATGGCAAAGACGGAATTGCCTTGTGCAATGATGCTATAGAATGGTGGAATAAAAGCCTTGTTGGCTTAAATGAAAAATTTCCTGCTTCAGATAGTGGGTTCTGGCCAGATGATAGAGAGCCTAACGCTGCGATTTATTCAAATGTTTCTGAAGTGAAAGGATAAGCAAATTTATCCATATACACGTCAACGCCTTTGCCTCCTATGATTGAAATGCTCACTTTCTGTTTGTTAGGAATACTGTCGCTAATTTGCTGCGTAAAGCTAATAGCACCAACTTTAAGTAATTGATTAGCAGAGTCTAAAACTAAGGTCTGAACTGCGGCACTATTGAATCCTTCAATATTTAAAAGTTCGTTTAGTCTTTTGGGTGTAGCAATAACTACATCTGCGCCAAAATAGATGTTTTCTTTTTGATCCAATATTTTTGGACCTTGATAGGCGGTCCATACGCGTAAGTCCGTGTGTTTACCTAACTGATTAAAAAGTTCAAGATAATGATCAGCGATTTCCGAATCTGGAACAAGAATGAGGCACCGTGCTACATCATCATAACTTGATTTCAAAGTGTGAATGGTAGACGCAACTATTGCAGGACGAGCTACATCTAAGCTATTGAGCTGTAACCAATGGTTTTGCCCGCTTTTGTACGCGCTCGTCACCTTTATTTGAGCCGTATTGAAAGGAAGTAAATCCATAGAACCTAACAGGTCTAATACTTCTTGTTGTAGTTTCAATTTTGGCATTTGCTCATCTTTTGTGCAAAACTAAGGGCTCTTTAACAAATAGGAGGTAAAAAATCCTTGAAGTTGTACTTTTAACACCAATCACATTGTCTACAAAATGAAGCTTTACTCTACTCTGTCTATTTTACTATTTTCTTTGGGGCTAAACGCCCAGAAATTGGAAAAAATTGAACCGCCTAGTTGGTGGAAGGGAATGACGTTGGATACCGTAGAATTTATGGTCTACGGTTCGGGAATTGATCAATTAAAAGCACAGTCAAAGACACTCCATGTTATAAAGTCTGAATCCCTAACTAGCCCTGATTATCTTTTTGTAACTATTCATATACCATCTGATATTTTGGTAGGTCAGCATAAATTAACATTTACCAATATCAAAGGTAAAAGAGTAGGTTCTTTATTATTAGAGATTCAAGAGCGCAGACCTCAAAGTTCAGAACGTAAGAGTTTCTCTTCAGCAGACAATATCTATTTACTCATGCCTGATAGGTTCTGCAATGGAAATTCAGCAAATGATAATGTGAAAGGAATGCTTGAAACAACCAATCGGATATTAAAAGGGGGCAGGCATGGAGGTGACCTAGAAGGTATAGAAAAACACTTAGAGTATTTTAAGGATATCGGAATGACCGCACTTTGGTTAAATCCTGTCTTGGAGAATAACATGCCAGAATATAGTTATCATGGCTACGCCATGACTGACTTATATAAAGTGGATGCCCGATACGGTTCTAACGAGGAGTATCAGCAATTATCCTCTCGTGCAAAACAAATGGGAATAGGAATTATTATGGACCAAGTAGCGAATCATATTGGCAGCTATCATCCTTGGATTGCGAATCTACCTAGTGGAGACTGGTTGAATCAGTGGGAAGAATTCACACCAACTAATCACATGAAAGTGAGCAGGTTTGATCCACATTCTGCAGCGATTGATCAGAAAGTTTTTCACGATGGATGGTTTGTATCTACCATGCCGGATTTGAATCAACGCCAACCTAAATTGGCTAAATATCTCATTCAAAATTCTATCTGGTGGATTGAATATGCAGACTTATACGGTATTCGAATGGACACATGGTCCTATCCTGACAAGCAATTTCTAGCAGATTGGACCAAAGGAATACTTACTGAATACCCTAATTTTAATATTGTAGGGGAGGAATGGGTAAGTGACCCTTCTTTAATCAGCTATTGGCAAAGCAATGTTATTCGTGGAGATGATTATGACAGCTATTTGCCTAGCATCATGGATTTTCCGCTTCAGTCCGCAGTAACAGAAGGATTAAAGGGAGAAACAGCTTGGAGAAGCAGCATGGTAAAGATCTACGAGAGCTTGGCTAATGATTACATGTATGGTAATCTCAATAATATTATGATCTTTCCGGACAATCATGATATGAGCCGCATTTATACGCAGTTAGATGAAGACTTTGACCTCTGGAAAATGGCTATGAGCATTTACTTTACCATGCGGGGAACTCTGCAGGTTTTTTATGGTACAGAAATACTTATGTCTAATAAGGAGTCATCTGATCACGGAATTATACGCTCTGATTTCCCAGGCGGTTGGCCTAGTGATAAAATCAACGCGTTCAGCGGCAACGGATTGAGCACCCAGCAACTTGAAGGATTGGAGTGGTTTAAAAAACTTGCACATCTTCGCAAGAATAGTATGGCATTGAATTCAGGCGAATTACTGCATTATATCCCTGAAAACGAGGTCTATGTTTACTTTAGATCATTTGAGCAAGAACGAGTTATGGTAGTTGCAAACCGCAACAGTAATGGAAAAAGTATAGAATTGGTCCGATTTAGTGAGGGATTACATGAATCAAAATCTGCTGAAAATTTAATAACAGGAGAACATATCCAATTAGGTACAGGTGTATTAGAAGTAGGGCCTATGGAAACGCTTATTCTCTCATTGTCAAAATGAGGTTATTTTCTATTATTTTTTCAGCACTTTCACTAGCATCATGTTCGATTTCCACTCAGGAGAAATCAAGTTCTGTCCAAGAGTCTCGACTCGATACGATCAGTGGTATAGCCTCCGGGACATTAATTAGAACTCACTTGCAAAGTGATTACATTGAAGATAGGTCATTAGATATTTGGTTGCCATCTTCATATGATGAAGGCAAAAAACATAATGTCCTATACATATTTGATGGCCAAATGCTTTTTGACTCAAATAATACATGGAATGGTCAAGAATGGTGTGTAGATGAGATTGTAGATAGTTTAATTAATGAGCAATACATATTGCCCACCATAGTAGTTGGATTATATAATGGTGGAATGCGCAGAAGTTTTGAATATTTCCCCCAAAACCCGGCAACAAATCTGAATAGTGTATTTGCAGATTCGTTATTTTCTAATATTGCGTATCAACACAACTTGGATTTAAATTACGCTATTAACAGTGATAACTATCTTAAATACGTGGTGGAGGAGGTCAAGCCATTTATAGATTCAAGTTTCCATGTAAAAGACTCAGCTATTCATAACGCTATCATGGGCAGTTCTATGGGGGGATTAATGAGTTTGTACGCTATTGGTGAATACCCGGATATTTTCGGCACATCTTTATGCTTGAGCACACATTGGCCTGGAGGCTTTTCGGAAAATAACCAAATTCCGCAAGTATTTGCATCCTACATAAAGGAGTACATACAACCAGATAGAGTCGGTAAGATATATTTTGACTACGGTACAGAAACACTAGACTCTATGTACGGACCGATCCAAAAAAAAATGGATGTGCTGCTTACAGATAACGGATTTAACTACGCCGAAAATTGGGTTACACGGGAATTCTTGGGAGCTGCCCACGACGAACAGAGTTGGTCAAAGCGTCTCCATATTCCATTAATTTATGCCTTTGGCCGCAAATAAATATTGGTTTAGAAATTATCTATGGCTTCATTTAATGTGGATGACGGCCTCATTATCCTTTCTGACTTGTTATCATCTGTAAAATAGTATCCACCAACATCCACTGTTTTTCCCTGAACACTAATTAATTCCTCAACAATTTTAGTTTCATTCGAACTTAGGTGTTCTGCAAGTGGTTTAAAAATGTCACTTAGTACTGTATTACTTTTTTGAGATGCTAATTCCTGCGCCCAATACAACGCCAAATAAAAGTGTGAGCCTCTATTGTCAATTCCACCTAAACGCCTTGTTGGACTCTTATCATTGTCCAAAAACTTTGAAGTTGCTTCATCCAAGGTATTTGAAAGAATAGCAGCTTTTTCATTACCATCCTTTTCTGCAAAATGCTCTAAACTTACTCCAAGCGCTAGAAATTCCCCAAGAGAATCCCAACGCAGGTAATTTTCAGAAGTTAATTGTTGAACATGCTTAGGTGCAGATCCACCTGCTCCTGTTTCAAAGAGACCTCCGCCGTTCATTAGAGGGACAATGCTGAGCATCTTAGCAGATGTACCCACTTCCAATATTGGAAATAAGTCTGTTAAATAATCTCGAAGAACATTTCCTGTAACTGAAATAGTGTCTTCCCCTTGAACGATTCTTTCCAAGCTAAAGGTTGTAGCCTTTTCGGGTGACATGATAAAAACATCCAACCCTTTTAGATCGTGCTCAGGGAGAAAAGCTCCAACTTTTTTAATAAGCTGCGCATCATGTGCCCGATTCTCATCTAACCAGAATACTGCTGGTGATTGGGTAGCTCGAGCTCTGCGAACAGCTAATCCAACCCAATCCTTAATAGGTGCATCTTTGACTTGACACATTCGAAAGATATCATTGGCTTCCACATCTTGAGAAAGCAATACTATACCATTGGAGACTATGTCAACTTTTCCTGCTTCCATCATCTGGAAGGTTTTATCATGCGAGCCGTACTCTTCAGCTTTCTGAGCCATTAACCCTACGTTGCTCACGCTACCCATGGTGGTGGGATCCAGCGCACCATTTTCTTTACAGAAATCAATTGTGGCCTGATATATGGATGAATAGCTTCGGTCTGGTATTACAGCTTTAGCGTCTCTTGGAGCCCCGCTTATATCCCACATTTGACCTGAAGTACGAATCATAGCAGGCATAGAAGCATCAATAATCACATCAGATGGAACATGAAGATTGGTAATTCCGCGCTCACTATTAACCATTGCTAAGTCAGGGCCGTCATCTATTGCTTTTTGTAAGGCATTCTCAATCTGCGCGCGTTTGTCTTCACTTAAATGCTTAATCTTGGAAAATACATCGCCTAGGCCGTTGCTAACCTCAATATCAAGTTGAGCAAATTCATCAGCAAATTTTTCAAAGACCTCTATAAAGAAGACTTCAACACAAGCACCAAAAATAATTGGGTCGCTTACCTTCATCATGGTGGCTTTCATATGAAGTGAGAACAAAACCCCTTGCTGCTTGGCTTCCTGAATTTGTTCCACGAAAAAAGACTTCAAAGCTTTCATGCTAAGCCTTGCAGAGTCTATAATTTCTCCCGCCTGCAAATCAATACCTTCTTTTAGAACAGTTTGTTTGCCGTTGGTATTTGTATGAATGATTTTAACTGTTGAAGCTTCCTCCAAAGTTGTACTGACTTCTGACCCGTAGAAATCACCTTGTGTCATGCTGCTTACGTGCGCTTGGCTATTTGATGACCACGAACCCATGGAATGAGGGTGTTTACGCACATAGTTTTTAACTGCTTTTGGTGCACGTCTATCACTATTACCTTCGCGAAGAACCGGATTTACTGCAGACCCTTTAATTTTATCATATTTTGCCTTGATAGATTTTTCCTCCTTGCTTTTGGGGTTTTCTGGATAATTGGGAAGTGCGAAACCGGCTTGTTGCAATTCTGCTATGGCTGCTTTCAGCTGGGGTATGGAGGCGCTAATGTTGGGTAGCTTAATAATATTGGCCTCGGGTGTTTTTGCTAACTCTCCCAATTCGCTAAGTGCATCAGCAACGCGTTGATGTTCTTCTAAAAAATCCGGAAAGTTTGCCAATAGTCGTCCCGCTAATGAAATATCCCTAGTTTCCACTTCAATACCTGCCTTTGATGTAAATGCCTTTATTATTGGCAAAAAGCTATGTGTAGCGAGCGCTGGCGCTTCATCTGTTTTTGTGTACAGAATTTTAGACATAAATGATGTTTTAGAGTGTTCCGCTCAAAGCGGCTGCAAATATACTACGCAATTCGGCTTGAGAAATTGTATCTATCTGAACTTAGATACCTTTTCTAAGTTCAATAAACGATTGTTGCCAACATGGTATTGAACATTAAGCAAAAACTCATCGCAAAAGTCAAACGATAGGAGTTGCTGAACTAATTTTTGTATTGCTGATCTTTCTCCTTCTATGCTTGTGCCAAAGGCCCCCACTTCATATTCTAATCCAGAATGTTTAAAACAATTTATAGCCTTGTCAATTATTGACAAAGGTTCTCTAGACTGTAAGGGGACAAATTGAACGTGTGCGCTAATGGACATTAAAATTGGTATTTACGTGTTTTTATTGTTCGAATGATAACATAAAACAAAAATCCAAGAGGACCAGCCATGAATGTAAAAAGGAATACAGGCCGAACAAGCCAGTGATTAAGTTTATTATTTTCAGCATCCTTACTTATGTATAAACCGGTTAGTAGATCAAACGCTAAATAATGTATCCAGCCTACTAAAACAGCTTCCTTATTTGAGAATAAAGAAAGAAGTCCTGAAAGAGTAGAAAACGATTGAAAGGATTCCGGATCAAAATAACATAAAAATAAACTGGCATAGATAACAGAGAAACAGGTGACTACACCTCCCAATAAAAAATTTCGAACTCTAGAGCTATAGGGATAAATGACTAAGATTGTCCAGCTTAAAAACGCTATTGAACTAGCAATTGTAAAAATATGATCTACGTTCATATTGTATTTTAATTGATTGTTTTGCTGCTTGTTTCACACAAACGTCGCAATTCGTTTAGTTCGTGTTTTTTTAAGTCACGCCAATCACCTAATGGAAGATCTAGGTTAATATTCATGATGCGCACCCTTTTCAGTTTAGTGACGCGGTAGCCTAAATGTTCGCACATGCGACGTATCTGTCTATTTAAACCTTGGGTCAAAACAATTCGAAAACTGCGCGCTCCCATCTGCTCCACATAGCATTCACGAGTTACCGTATCCAAAATGGGTACACCATTACGCATTTTAGTTATGAAGTTTTGATTAATAGGTGTATCCACGCTAACCACGTATTCTTTTTCGTGATTATTTCTTGCACGCAATATTTTATTTACAATGTCACCGTCGCTTGTCATTAAAATTAACCCCTCGGATGGCTTGTCTAACCGGCCTATTGGAAATATCCGTTGAGGATGACCAACAAAATCAACAATGTTGTCTTTTTCTACTCCTTGGTCTGTGGTACAAACGATTCCTCTTGGTTTATTAAGTGCTATGTAGACATGTTTTTCAGTGCGGTCACCAACTATATTCCCATCTACGGCTACAACATCTCCTTGTTGCACTTTTTCACCCAATTCCGGGACTATGCCATTGATGGTAATGCGGCCTTGTTCAAGTAATTTATCTGCACCGCGCCTAGAACAGTGACCAATCTCGCTCAGGTATTTATTTATTCTTGTTGGCATATTTGCAAATGTAATACTAAACTTGAACCAAAGTACCAATCAAGGCGCTTAGGCCCATCGTAATAGTCCCCCAAATAATCACACGTGAAATTGCCTTAAATATTGAACTCCCTCCAATCTTAGCGCTAATACCACCTAACAACGCCAAGAAATAAATACTGAAAATATATTCGGCCCAATAGAGGTCTTCAGGATGAAATATAAACACCAATAGTAAAGGGAATAAACCGCCTATGATGAAACTTAAAGCACTAGCACCAGCGGCTTGTAAGGGTCTAGCCGCAGTAAATTCATTTATACCGAGTTCGTCTCTGGCGTGTGCAGCGAGTGCGTCATGTTCATGTAATTGACGTGCTACTTCAGCGGCTGTAGCTGGCTTCAAACCTCTTCGGACATAAATCTTAGCTAATTCCCTTTCTTCTAATTCCGGCATTTCTTGAAGTTCTTTCGCTTCTCTTGCGATATCTGCTTCTTCAATATCCGCTTGACTACTTACGCTTACGTATTCACCAGCAGCCATACTTAAGGCCCCGGCCACTAGTCCTGCAAGCGAAGCAATAGCTATTGGTTCTACTTTACCTGTTGCGGAGGCAACGCCTACAGCAATACTACTAACACTAAGAATACCATCGTTTGCGCCTAATACAGCAGCGCGAATCCAATTGGAACGATTAACATAATGATCTTCGAATTGACTCATATATAAATTAGAATAAATCCCTTAGCATTTAATTGTTTTGTAATGCATAAGCGTTCAAGGTTATTGCAATGCATAACCATAAAACATAGGGCGCCAATAGCCAAGACATTTTAGGGAGGTATGGCCTAGAGATAACTGCCATAGCTCCAACAACAAAGACTAAACAGATGATTTCAATGAGCGCAATTCCCATCCAGTTGAAATTAAAAAATAGGGGATTCCATATTATGTTCAATAGTAATTGGATGCTGTAAACCCATAAAATGGGAGACCTTAACGGCCCAATCTGAACGGCTCTTGACATGAATAAACTCAAGCAGAGCATAATCAACGTCCATGATGCTCCAAATACCCAGCCTGGGGGGGTCCATGGAGCTTTATTCAAATTAGAATACCACGCACTGCTAGGGCCTTCACCCATAAGAAAACCACCTAAGGCAAGGGCTCCAAAATTCAGCAGCAGAAAAAATAATAGACGCATCTTAGAAGCGATTTAATGAATAGTATTGTCAAGATAATGAATGTATTAGGATTGGAGATAAACAAAAAGTTTAACTTTTACCCTTTAATAATCCCAAATCACTTAACTCGTGAGAAAGATAATCTTAACGCTTGGTATCCTAGCTGGACATTATTTGTTTGCACAGAGTTTAACGCAACCCAGTTTGCCAAATGCCTCGGTATAATTTCCTGTAACGGTGTAAAACGACTTGATTTCATTTTCTACTCAGGGTAATTGGGATTTTTCGAATGTCACTACTAATGCAAATGCTTCTATTGTATTTGAGCCTATCGCCAATTCAAATGTTGGTAATAATTATCCCAATGCAACACATGTCAAATTTGAGGATGGCAATCAGTTATTTCTAGGATTCAATACCAACGCGTTCAACTTTAACGGAGAAATTTCTGTAATTACTACTTCGTATCAAGATGCCTTAGTTGTATTTCCTTACCCATTTTCCGTAGGGGATTCTCATTCAGATTCAGAATTAAACGTTCCGTTTACTTGTAATGGTTGTCCTCCATCAATGTATAGAGATGATTCGGTATATACGGAGGCAATTTCTTCAGGAACGTTTACTATGCCTGATAACACTGTACATAACGATGCCATTTTGATTCATTCTAAAAGATATTTCAACGATGGACAAACGGGTTCTCCAACATGAAATTTATTGCTTGAGCAATGGCAGTGGTGGGTGGACCAGTACGCTTTTCCTGTTGCACAGTCTATTGAATTATCAGCGAGTGGTGCTTGCCCTCCTGGGGTACCAGCAATCAAAGTTTTTAATAGGAAATCCCATGGAACTTGGTGAAAGTGGAATGTCACCATTAAATATTTACCCTAATCCTACCATCAACTTTTTTGAAGTAGATGGAATTCAGAGTGAGATTCCCGTTGGATACGTTATTCAAGATTTGATAGGGAGAACCGTTTTTTCGGGTGAACTAAATCAAGACAACAAAAGCGTTAATGTAAGTTCACTGCCCAGCGGAGTTTATGTATTCACTTTGTTAAATAAAACTCCGGAAAAACTAAAGTTCATTAAAAGATAATGGGGGTAATTCGTGGTTTAATGAAGGTTATAATGAGCATCTATTTTTTACCATTCCATTCGTCATAAAACTGACTCAAGAATTTTTCCATGAATGAATGTCTTTCCTGCGCAATCATTTTTCCAGTAGATGTATTCATTAGGTCTTTCAATAATAAAAGTTTCTCATAAAAGTGATTCAAGGTAGGTGAGGAGGACGTTTTATATTCCTCCTTACTCATGTTTAGGTTAGGTAGAATAGTTGGGTCATAGATGGTTCTATTCTTATATCCTCCATAATTGAAGGTTCTCGCTATTCCTATGGCACCTAAGGCATCCAAACGATCTGCATCTTGAACAATATCAAGCTCAATGCTATTATGAGTCTTAGCTGTATTTCCTCCTTTGAAACTCACATTCCTTATTATGGCTATGATATGCTCAGTTACGTCGCTAGGAAGGTTAGTAGTGGCAAGATATTCCGAAGCAGTTATCGGTCCAATTTCTTCATTTCCGTTATGAAATTTTGAATCAGCAATGTCATGCAAAAGAGCAGCCAATTCAACCACAATTAAATTACAGTGTTCTTTCTGTGAGATAAGCTTTGCGTTTTTCCATACCCGTTCAATATGAAACCAATCGTGTCCACCTTCAGCCTCATTTAGGGTATGTTTAACGAACCGTATACAGTCCGCAATGATTTTATTGTCTTTGATACTCATTTAACCTTTTGATTTTAGGCAGAATTTACTGCGAAGATTTACATTTACAGCAGCATGAAACAAGTATTCTTCAGGTTAAAGAATTTTTTAGAGAGTACCTATCTAGATATCATAGGTGTCGCTTTGGTGGTTGGTGGAAGTTTTTATTTGGGTTTCCACAAGACTGAGGTCAATGGACTTCCCATTGGTTGGTTTTCAACAATTGGTGTAGGATTCAGCATGGTAGTTACACGTATGGTTACCAAGCGCAAAAACATAGGGAATTTAATAGGACTAGGTACAGCAATAAATAGTGCATTCGTTGACTACTCATTAGGGAATGATGCAGCCATTCTGACTTATCCTATTTCTTTTCTTGGGGCTGGAATAACCTATGTTTATTGGAAACGTCGGTCAAATAAAATTCCTAGAAAAATTGATTTTATTTTTTTTCTAAATATTGGTGCTGCTTTCGTCTTAGCGGTAACACTTAACTACATTGGATTTACAGATTTTTTGAAGGCTCCATTAGGTGAAAAAATGTCAAAATTCATCGTTACTTCGGCAATTACCGCTATCACATACAGTGGTATACTAAATACGCCTAGAATGTATGCTGATACTTGGGCTTCGTGGCAGATGTATAATATTTTGAAATTGTATCAAAACATTCTTTTTGGCAATGTAGCTTTTGTATTGAAGTATATTTTTTATCTCTTCAATGCCGCTCTAGCTTGGATTGTTTGGCATGCTATTCGTAAAAAAGGAGTAGACAGTTAGTGGTGAAGTATGCTCTGGTAAATATGCCCTACACGAATGGCCATATTATCTAAATTAAACAATGCTTGAGATTTTTGGTAAGCAGCTTCTGCCATTTCTTTACTAGAATTTTCATTTGTACTAACCTCAATTAATGCTTGGGAAAGGGCTTCGGGATTTTCCCTTGGGATCAATATTCCCTCCTTTTCATGAGAGATTAACTCAGCATTAGCCTCAATATCGGATACAATTATTGTCTTTTTCATAGCCATAGCTTCAATAATTCCGATTGGAAGACCCTCCCACAAAGAAGGAAGTATGAATGCATCACAAGCACTTAGCAGTTCGGGTACATCAGTTCGAAAACCTAAAAATGAGATATGCTTATCTACCTTAAGCTCGGTTGCAAGCCTTTTTGAAGGTTCCAATAACTCACCATCACCTGCAATTAAAAAGTGTAATGCCCGATTTTGATTTAATGAAAGAGAAATTGCGCGAATAGTATTGAGCGGATCTTTTTGTTTGGTCATTCTCACGATAAATGCCACGCAATAGGATTCTTCAGGAATACCATTTTCTTCACGAATGGTTTTACGAAAATTGATTGTTGGATTGAATCGTATAAAATCAACGCCATTATGAATGACTGTAGAATTCTTTAATTCAATGAGCTTTTTGCCTAAATTTTCGTTGGCATAGCTTACGCAGATATTTTTTGAAGCTTTTAGGGTTAACCAGCGCTCGCTTGTTTTTCTAATGAATGATATGAACGCATTTTGATCACTATGAAAGCTCCAGCCATGAATGGTATAAACCCATGGAATATCAAGCCTAGCAGCGCCCATAAAAACATTTGAAGCCGCCCGCGTACCATGAGCATGAATTAAATCTGCCTTTTCTAACTTTAGAATCGAAGTTAATTCATTGACAATGGTTACGTTGAAAGGGATGGTCGTGGGAATCACATGGTAATCAATGTCTAAATCTTTCAGTGCATCAATCATGGGTCCATGCGTAAAGCAAATGACAACATTTCTGTACAATTCTCTATTTAATCTCGATACCAAACTGAGCACATGGCTCTCTCCACCACCAATTTTTCCTTGACGAATAGCATGTACTATCGTTTTCCTTGTTTTAGTCATTTCGCTTCTAACAGTAATGGCTGGGAAGTTATTGTAATTTCTGAGTAACCATTTTAACCTTGAGCTTAGGTTCCTTTTTCGCAATATAATTGAAAGCTAATCACTAAGTCTCAATAGTCTTCCGATTGATCGTGATGCCAAAATGACCTGCTAGCCCATCTATTTTTATGATTCTATTTGACTATAACACCCTGCAGATTATACATAGGTAGCGCTTCACATAAAGCGGGGTTTATGGTGTGAGGTCCAAAAATATATTTGCGGTCCTTCATTTGACCATCTTCAAAAAAACTAATCCAGTATTCATTAAATAGACTAAAAACCTCCTTGACTAATGGTTCAATTTTAGTGACCGATTTGGCAGGTAACACTTTGACAAGTTTTCGCAAAGTAGCAGTTTGAGTACCCAATTTAGATTCTAAATCGCTGTACCCGCGACTTTGAATAAGAATATTCTCCAGAGGACCTTCAGAATCGTTGATTAAATATATCCACCAATTTAAATCCCCATTATCCTCTGTTAATTGAACGGCAGCAACAAAAACATTCCTTACTTCGGGTATCTTGATATCTTGTCTCATTAATTTAAATTAAACTGATTTTTATATTAAAAACCTACGGCTTGACCGTCCTTTCTACTTTCACTGGCGCCATGTAAAAATCCCGTTTTTGGGTCTCGGTATATAGCCTGATAGCCCCCATAAATCCCTCTAGCAAATCCAACTTTATGGCCGCGACTCATCAGTCCTCTGACTGTTTCATAAGGAATACCGCTCTCCACATGAACTTCTCCTTTGTCATTGGAATAACCAGTTACAGGAGAGGATCCGCCGCTATGGTCCCATCTAGGAGCATCTCCTGCCTCTTGAACATTCATTCCAAAATCAATCATGTTCATGATGATTTGAGCGTGCCCTTGTGGCTGAAAATCACCGCCCATGACGCCGAAACTTAAAATAGGCTCTCCATCTTTTGTCATAAAACCTGGTATTATGGTATGAAACGGTCTTTTCAGCGGTTCATAAGTATTGTTATTTCCTTCTGTCAATGAAAAGAGCTCGCCTCGGTCTTGCAACATAAATCCCAAGCCAGGCGGTACCATTCCGGAGCCCATTCCTCTGTAATTACTTTGAATGAGACTTATCATGTTTCCGTCTCGGTCAGCTACGGTTAAATAGGTTGTTTCTCCCGCGCTAATTTCTCCCGCTAAATAATTGCTAGCCTGAGGTTTTAAAGCTTCGTAGTTCGCTCGTGCATACGTTTTACTGAGTAATTCTTCAACGGGAACTTCAGACATATCCATGTCGGCATAATATTTTGCTCTGTCCTCAAAAACACGCTTTTTAGCTTCAATGAAATAATGGAGATGCTCTTCGCTGGCCCATGCAAGAGGGGAGAAGTCTATATTTTCTAAAATATTCAAAAGCTGCAAGGCGGCTATTCCTTGACTATTGGGTGGTAACTCCCAAACATCGTAACCTCTGTATTTCACGCTGACAGGCTCCACCCATTGACTGTGGTGTTTGCGTAAATCAGATAATGTCAGAAATCCTCCTTGTTCTTGAATGAAGCCAGTAATAGTCTCAGCAATGACGCCCTCATAAAATCCTTTGCGTCCATTTTTTGCAATTACTCGATATGTTTTAGCGAGCGCTGGGTTTCGAAATCTCGTTCCACTTTTTGGTCGCTCTCCTCCATTGGGATGCAGATATGTTGCTGCTATATTTGGATATCCCATATGTTGAAATTTATCAATAGATTTCAAGTAATAACCGATCAGTTCCGTAACTGGAAATCCATTTTCGGCGTAACGAATTGCCGGCTCAAGAATGTTTTTTATAGGTATAGATCCAAATCGATTATGCAGGGCAACCCAACCATCTACTGCACCTGGAACAGTTACTGGAAGCGGACCATAGGCCGGGATTTTTTTTAGTCCCATTGCTCGTAATGTGTCTAAGGTTAGTGATTCTGGAGAGCGACCGCTTGCATTTAACCCATAGAGTTTTTTAGTTTTTGAATCCCAAACTAACGCAAATAGATCGCCTCCTACGCCGCAGCCTGTGGGCTCCATTAAACCTAGAGCGGCATTCGCCGCAATGGCGGCATCTATGGCGTTCCCGCCATCTTTCAAAATTTCAAGCCCAATTTGGGAGGCCAATGGATGAGAAGTACAGACCATTCCATGTTCTGCAACAACTGGACTTCTTGTTTGAAATGTAGCACCAGTTATTCGGTCTTGACCCATGAGCACATTAAAGCATTGAAGCAAGATTATAGGCCAAAATATACCAACAATTTTTGGCGGAAATAGGCTAAATAATGTCCTCTTCATTTCATTTAATTCCATTCTCGTGTTTTTCTTCATAAGAATTAGTCTTTTTCTTGGTATTGAATTACCTTGGGATTGAATTAAATCCAAACAAAATGCAGAAGTTCTTCCTTCTGATTGGTGCGTCTTTAATACTGTTTAGTTCTTGTAAAAAGGATCGTGTACAGGTAAACACAACCGCAAACGCCAATCCAGTAATCGCAGTACCCATAGGTGAAGCTAATTTAACACTTGAGCACATAATAGATCCGAACGATCCAAATGATACGCTTATTTCACAGAACAACGGACTTTATCAGGTTGTTCTTGCTCAGGATAATGTTGTTGATCAAGCTTTGACGGATTTAATTTCGCTTCCAGCACAAAACCTTGTGAATCAAAGCGTGAAAATGGGAAGTGTTCCCGTTGATAGTTTTGGTGTGAGTGAATCAGTGAGTTTGAATGATTTGTTGGATGACCTTGGAAGTTCTGCACAATCGGGTTTAAATGTCTCACTCGATGATATAAATGCTACTCAAGCGATATCACTACAAGGAGTAATTGATACGGCTGGAGGAAGTTTGCAATCTTCGCTATCCGTAGGTGATATTAATACGTCTCAGAGTTTGAGTTTAGATGATTTAATGGCCAACGGCGGTGGTTTAGCTTCAAGCTTGTCCATTAGCGACTTCTCCACAAACCAGAGCGTCAGTTTAGACGACTTGATGTCTGATGGTAACAACTCTTTGTCATCAAGTTTGACCATTAGTGATTTCAGCAACAACCAAAGTGTAACGTTGGACGATCTAGCCTCAATAGGCGGTGGGGCCATAGCCTCTAGTTTAACCATTAGTGATTTTAGCAATAACCAGAGCGTTAGCTTAGACGATTTGGCTTCAAGTGCCGGAGGAGCATTGGCATCAAGTTTAACTATTAATGATTTCAGTAATAGTCAAAGTGTAACGCTTGATAATTTAGCCTCAACAGGAGGTGGAGCCTTGGCTTCTAGCCTTAATATTAACGACTTTAGTTCTAATCAGGACATTACTCTTGAGTCCATCTCAACGAGCATAGGAGGGAGCTTTGCGAGTGCATTAAGTGTTTCAGACGTTAGTGAATCTCAAGATATTACACTAGGACAAGTGGCTACAGATGCTGGTCTAACAGCCATCAATAATGCAAACGGAGCCAATTCGCCATTTCCACCTATGAATGAGTCTAATGTAGGGCCCTACAGTGGAGGAAGTTTAGGGAATTTTACAGATGTAACGCTTTCCGCTGGGGATTTAACACTGACGGTAACTAATAATTGGCCGGTTCCAATGAATATGGATATTGACCTCATCAATACAGCCGACAATTCTGTGATATTTTCATATACCTTCTTGAATATACCAGCAAACGGTGGAACAGATTCTGAAACCAAATCCTTGATTGGGGAAACCTTGCCATCAACGATGGGATTTTTGATGACCAACATCAGCAGTCCAGGTTCAGGCTCAAGTTTTGTTGTAATTGATACTTCTGATGCAATAACAATGGATATTGCTACAGCAGGCATGGTTGCTTCAAGTTATAACGCACCATTTCCATCGGTAAATCAATCCAATGTTGGTACCTATGGTTCCGGCGGTAGCCTGGGTACATTTGACAACGCAACGTTTTCTGCGGGGGATTTGACATTGAGTTTCACAAATAACTGGCCAGTAGCAATGAGTATGGATGTGGATGTTGTAGATACATTGACCAATGCAACAATTCTTTCGTACAGCTTTAATAACATTGCAGGTAATGGTGGGTCATCCTCTCAAAGCAAAAGTTTGGTTGGAATCACTTTACCATCTACCATGGGATTGCGAATAAGTTCTGTAAACTCAGCAGGCTCTGGGGCATCCTCAGTGCCAATCGATTTGCAGGATAATATCACGTTAGGAATTAGTGGAACAAATTTGGAGGCTTCTTCATTAAATGCTCCTTTCCCTTCAGTAAATCAAACGAATTTGGGCACGTTTAGTGGTGGAAACTTGGGCAATTTCACGGATGTTACTCTTTCGGATGGCGCACTAGCGTTGTCAATTACAAACGACTGGCCAGTATCCATGAGTATGGGAATAGACATTGTAGATACCATTACGAATACTACAATTTTAACCTATAATTTTAATGGTATCTCAGCTAATGGTGGAACCGCTTCCCAAAGTCAAAGCTTAGTTGGAATAACACTTCCATCCTCTATGGGTTTTGCCATAACTTCAGTCAATTCTCCAGGTTCTGGCTCTAATTCAGTTGCGATTGATGTGCAGGATCAAATAACATTTGATATTAGTGGAACTAATTTGGAAGCATCAAGTTTGAATGCTCCTTTTCCATCAGTAAATCAAACTAATGTGGGAACTTTTGGTGCAGGTAACTTAGGTAGTTTTACCGATGTCACGCTTTCCGATGGTAATCTCGCTCTTTCATTAACCAATGATTGGCCCGTTTCTTTAAGCATGGATATTGAAATTGTTGATACGCTAAATCCTGGTGTTCCAATTTTAACATATACTTTCAATAATGTAGGTGCCAATGGAGGCACAGCAAATCAAAACAGGAGCTTAGTAGGCGTTACTTTACCTTCTTCTTTAGGTTTGAGTATTACTTCTGTGAGTTCGCCGGGAACAGGATCAAATTCAGTACCCATTGATGTGCAAGATGGTATAACGTTTGGAATAAGCGGGACAAATCTAAAAGCCACTACAGTTAATGCTCCGTTCCCGTCAGTAAATCAAACTGACGTTGGGACCTTTGGCGCTGGAAATCTAGGGAATTTCACAAATGTTACACTATCCAACGGAGATTTAGCCTTGTCATTAACTAATGATTGGCCCGTTACATTAAGTATGGATATTGAGATTGTTGATACACTGAATCCTAGTATCCCTATTTTGTCTTACAGCTTTAATAATGTATCCGCTAATGGTGGAGTAGATAGCCAAAGTAAAAGTCTTAATGGGGTTACTTTACCTTCAACAATGGGCTTTAGTATAACCTCCGTTAGTTCTCCGGGCTCTGGCTCAACTTCGGTACAAATAGATGTTAATGATGCGTTGACCTTTGGGATAAGTGGAACTAATTTGCAAGTATCAAGTTTAAATGCTGCATTTCCTTCGGTTAACCTGTCAAACGTAGGTACTTATAGTGCAGGAGGCAACTTAGGGAATGTTGAAAGTGTGACGTTCTCTGATGGAGCACTTGCTTTATCATTAACCAATGATTGGCCGGTATCACTGAGTATGGTAATAGACATTATAGACACTGTTTCTAGCAATAGCATATTATCCTACACATTTAATGGCCTAGCACCAAACGGTGGGTCTTCCACACAAAGTGCCAGTCTAGTTGGAGTAACACTACCTGCGTCCATGGGTTTAAGTATTACTTCTGTAAGTTCACCGGGAACGGGATCAACTTCTGTCCCTATTGATCTAACGGATGCAATAACCTTTGGTATTTCTGGTACTAATATGAAAGCATCAAGCGTTACAGCACCTTTTCCAGCTGTAAACGAATCTAATTTAGGTACTTATAGCGGCGGGAACTTGGGCAATTTCACGGATGTTACCTTTTCAAACGGATCATTAGATTTATCATTAACGAATAATTGGCCTATTGATTTAAGCATAGCATTGAATTTGGTGAATACTACCAATAACGCAGTAATTGCCACGTATAATTTGAACAATGCTTCCGCTAACGGAGGAACTGCGTCACAATCACAAAGTATGTCGGGAATAACATTACCTAGCACTTTGGGATTTGAAATAGTATCTGTAACGAGTCCTGGTTCACCTTCAACATCTGTAACTATCAATGTATCAGATGAAATAGTTTTAGGTGTAAGCAGTACTGGCTTGAAAGCAAGCAGCTTTACCGGTCCTGTTCCAAGTGTAAATGAAAACAATGTTGGAACGTTTGCTGCGGATAGCTTGGGTAATTTTACTTCGGCATCATTCTCTTCAGGTGATTTATCCATAGGATTGACTAATAACTGGGCTATTGATTTATCAATGACTATTGATCTGGTAAATTCCATAACAGATTCTACCATTCTTACTTATGATTTTGTGAATGTATTGGCCAATGGTGGCTCAAATGTTCAAACAAATTCCTTATCAGGAGTAACACTGCCAAGCACCCTAGGCTTTAAGGTAGTTTCCGTAAGTAGTCCTGGTTCGCCTAATACGCCAATTTTTGTTGATTTATTGGATGAGATAGTGCTTGATATTTCAGGAGATAACCTCCAGGCAGCAAGCTTTATTGGACCATTCCCCGCTCTTAGTACAACTAACGCCGGCGTTTTCAATGCGCCTCCACTATCCATGTTTACTAGTGCTTCATTCTCGAAAGGAGATCTAAGTATGACCCTTAAAAATGATTGGCCTATAGAACTTACCATGGAGATAGAGCTTATTGATACGGTAACATCAGCTCCAATAGTGCCGGCATATCAATTCAATAATGTTGGCGCTAATGGAGGAACAGCAACAGACTCTAAGTCCTTAGTAGGCGTTACTATCCCTAACACTATTGCGGTGAGTATTAAGACAGTGTCAAGCCCAGGATCATCAAATAATTCCATTAACATAGATCTTATGGACGAAATTGAATTTTCGTTAGCTGGAACAGGATTGGAAGTATATAATGCAATCGTAGAGTTAGATACAATCGCAATAACTGATCAAAAGCAAATTGTAGATCTGGGTATATCAGGAGTTGAAATTAATACTATTGCCTTTACCGCGGGCGATCTGGATTATGACTTTACTTCCACTATTCCTGCAGACGTAGAAATAACTTTAGCTTTCCCTTCTACGGATAAAAATGGAGCTCCCGTGGATACAACAATTTTAGTCGTTGCAAATCAAAGCACTACGGGCACCATATCTTTAAATAGTACACTTTTTGATTTGACCACGGATACAGTGCAAGATCATAGTCGAATGCCAGTAGAATTGAGCGCAACATTGCTTGGTACGGCTGGGCAGGTTCAGGTGGATAGTTCACAGGGACTCAGTGTTAAGTTTGACATGGACAATATTGACTTTAACTATATAGAAGGATATTTTGGTGATACTGCGGTAACTTTCCCATCAGATAATATTGCATTGAATATTGATTTCTTAGATCAGTTTCAGGGTTTGATAACTTTTGAAGAACCAACTTTGGGTATTAACATCACAAGCAATATTGGTATGCCAATGGAGCTTGATTTAGATTTTAGTGCATTTAGAGATGGCACAGAATATCCACTTAATGGCCCTAAACAAATATTGCCCTTCCCAACAACTGTGGGAGATTCCGCCACTGGGTCAGTTTTTTATGATAATACGAACAGTACTATTACCAACGTCTTTACGCTTCCATTCGATAGCGTGAGTTATGGTGGTTCGATTACGATTAACCCAGATACTGCCACCTACGGTAAATACAACTTTGTTACTAGCGACGCTAGGGTTACAGGTGATTTATTGTTGGAGTTGCCGTTTACTTTTAGTACTGCAGGGATTTCTCTCACACAAGTATTGGATAGTAATTTGAATTTGGAGAGTCAGCTTACGAGTGAATACTATGAAATTGAATATGCGAAGCTTATCATTATAGCAACAAGCACTCTTCCTGTTGATGCTGTTGTTGATTTAAATTTCTACGACGACTCTGGAAATTTGGTTTTAAAGAAATCTTTACCGCTTCTCGAAAGTGGTATACCTAATAGTAATGGAGTAGTGGTAATGCCAAATACTCTAAATGCTGAACTGGTAATAACAGAAACAGAATTTGCTGATTTAATTCAAGCTCGAGTTGTAGAGGCTGAAGCTACCGTGATTAGCTATAACAACGGCGGTACACCGGTTAAATTAAGGACAGATGCCACCGTAGGACTGGCTATAGGCCTTGAGGCAAAATTGAAAGTAGAACTATAATAATAAGTATCTCATGAAAAAACTATTTACAACACTCTTTGTATTCGGTGCATTAATGAGTAATGCACAAAATGTAGTCAACTATGGAATGTTGGGGAATACAACGAATATCATATCAAATCCTTCCGCGGATCCTTTGACCAGCTTTCATTTTGGATATGCTCAGTTTTATCAAGATTTAAACTTTGGCCTTACAGCTGGTGATTTATTCGCAGGTTCGGATGGAATACTTGGAAATTTAAGTGCCCTAGATCAAGGTTCTTTTAGCATTAGCAATGAGCTTCATATTGATGCCTTGAGTTTAGGTCTAAAACTTGGTAAAAATTATATTTATGCTGGAACTCAAATAGATTTGTGGACTAGCTTAGCTGTTGATTTAGATATGATGCGTTTTGCATATTCAGGTATGGCAGATGCTCAAGGTGATTTTGATCCCAATTATGTTGGTGATTTCTCTGATTTTGGTTTTTCCCAAGATGTCATTGGTACGGCTTACATAGGTTTTCAACGTTCGTTTTTGGATAACCGGCTGAGAATAGGTGCTGCATTCAATCAACATCGGTATTATGCTGGAGCTCGTATGGTTGTAAATGAATTGAGTTTAAGTTCCACACCTGCGACTAATGGATTAGTTGAATTGGATGCGGGCTTAGATATAGATATCATCACTTCCAACATTCTCAAGCAAGAGGATATTACCCAACTAAGTATTGATGAGCTCACTTCTAAGGTCATTCACCTAAATAGTAATGGTGACCCTGAAATAAAAATTCAAGATTTTGTAACTACCCCAATGGCTGTTTCAAATTCTTACAATTTTGGTATTACAGCAAGGCCAATCAAAATGCTTGAATTAAGTTTTAACATGAATGGTTTCGGAGGTTCGGGTTTCACCGCTTTAGGTGATGCTCAACATAAGTTAAAAGAGTCAAAGAATATTGGCGGGTTTAGCTATACGAGCCAGCCCGGAGATACCATTGCAGACGAAATCAATAATGCAATAGCAGAATACATAGATGAGTTAGACAGTTTAAATACTACTCTAACTAATCAGTCACTTGTAACGGGTTATGATGTCGTATTGCCTCAAACCATTCAAGGTGCAATGAACTGTTATTTTGGTAAAAGGTCCTACGTAGGTGCACATTATATCTCACGGACTAATTCTGTTCGCGATTATGATTATTTAGGCTTCAATGCCTTTTGGTGGTGTTTCAAGTCATTACAAGTTAAAGCTGGATACTACACAGCGTTGGATGAAATGAATTCCGATTTCTTGAATTTAGCTTTACAATTTCGACTGACACCCATCATCCAAGTTTTTGTTGGTACGCGTTCAGTAATGGATTTCGCTACTATAGGAGACGAGTTAATGGCTTCTGATGTAAACTTAGGCGCATTGGCGCCAACGGATTTAGTGGTCCCCTCTGATTTCTCAAATGTCCATCTTACTGCTGGGGCAAGTTTAGCTTTATTTGATAAGAGATTTAAAGAGGAGAAAGATGGTCGAAAAGACGCTAAAGCTGAAAAGAAGGCTAATGAAGTAAAGACCTTAACGCCTGCAGAGGAAATTGTGGAATAATTTCAAGCTTGACTATTTCGCAAAACATGAGACGTCTTTTCATCTGTCAGTAATTGCTGATTAATTGAACTTTTTAAATCTTAAGTAAATTTATCATTTGCGAATATTGTTGTAAGTTGTACAATTAAATATTCATAGTCAAAACTCAACAATTATGTCTAAAATACTCGCGTCGCTCTTTTTTACTTGTTTTTTTATATTCTCCTCTAACGGCCAATCATTCACTAACGGTACTGTCAACTTAGAATTCGGTTTAAATGCCTACACCTTATCTGTTTCAACGGAATATAAAAGTAAATGGCTGATTAATGCCGGCTATCAAACAAACGAATTTCACTATAATTCAGCAGAAGATGTAGCTAATAATTTTGACCCTTTTGCCGATAGATTCTTTGGTGCAGTACTTCTTCCTTTGTTGAAGTCAGACAAAGTCAATCATTATGCAGGAATTGGTGCGATCTTATCTGGTACAAGTTCACAAAACGTGATTCCATTCAATGGTTTATTGAATTATAAGCTAACCTACTCTCTATCCGATAAAATGTCTCTTTCAGGAAATTATTATTTAGTGAACGGCGAACCAAACGAATTGAGTTTAGGAATAATTTATAGTATTTTCTAACAGAATAATGAGCTTAGATCAATCAACTTTAGAACAAGATTTTTGGGATTTTTTTTTAGAAGTTCTAGAAATTGAAAACGCTAATACTCTAACCCTTGAAACTAAAATCATTGATATTGAGGAGTGGGACTCACTAGTTTTATTGTCATTTATGGCCCTAGCTTCACAGAGGTACTCACTTCATCTGAATGGTTCTGAAATTAAAGAAGCATCCACAGTAGGGGAATTGTTCCATTTAGTTTCCCGCTAAAAAAGATTTTTAATGAAAATTTTAGCACCAACTGTTAAAATTAAAAAATCAATTGACTCCGGTTTATATCAGGGTAATCAATTGAATAGTCAAGTCCTTGATCGTTTGGGATTCTTTGTGGTTAATAGACTTGTTGAAACTAGTCATTGTGAAAAATTAACTTCCTTATATTCGGATTTGTATTCCTCAGAGGCCATTGCTCGCTCTCCTCTACATTCTACGGAAGTTAAGATTGATTCTAATCAAGAATTTCAGAATGTATTTAGAAAGGATTCTTTCACCTCATTGTTCAAACACATGTTTGATGGCAACGTAGGTTTAGGGTTCGTGCGTTTACTATCTAAAAATGCTGATTCACCGGCTGCCGTAATTCTGCATCAGGATATTTGTTATCAATACGGTGATAATGAGCAATATTCTCTTTTTTTAGCCCTATCTCATTGCCATAATTTAAATGGTGGCTTGTCACTTTATCCAGGTACTCATAAACTTGGATATTTGGGTGACGCAGGAGAGTTGGAGTCGCGCGTTCTTCCTGGTGATTTAAGCGCTTTTTGCCCAGAATTGAATGCAGGTGATGTATTGATAATGAATTCAAATATCTGGCATTTTTCTCAAGCTTTTAAGCAAGGTGAAGAGCGATTAATGCTTGAGGCCCATGTTCTAAATGGTAAAAGTCCTTATGCGAATAATGCTCTAACTGGAAGTTGCGAATCAGATTGGCAAGTGGAGATGAATCCTGTCAATAGGGAAGAAGTTTCATTTTTTAAAAATTCACGTTCTCAGAGAATTGAGCAATTGCAGTCGCAATTGAATAAATAATAGAAGTATGAATATTGAAAATTTTGATGCAAGCGTTCTTAAAATGGCTCGTGAGCATTTGGATCAATTTATAGATAGAAGTACCAAAGAGATGAACAATTCAGGTAGAATGCTTGAAATTGGGCCTGAAGGCCGCACATATATCCAAGAGTGTTATTCTAATTGGGATATAGATTCCTTTGATATTGTTGCAGAAAATAACCCAACTTATGTTGGAGATATTACTGTCAGAAATGATGACATAGAAAGTCATTCATATGATGCTGTAGCTTGTTTAGAAGTGCTAGAGCATACATTGAATCCTTTTGGTGCAATTGAAGAATTAAAAAGAATTCTTAAGCCTGAAGGTATATTATTGATTTCTGCTCCCTTAAATTTTAGAATACACGGCCCAATTCCAGATTGTTGGAGGTTTACCGAGTTTGGGTGGAAAGTATTACTTAAGGACTTTGAGATCCTAGAATTTGATATATTGGAGACACCAGGCAGAGACTTGTTTCCAATCAAATACAATATACGAGCGAAGCACATTTTGGGACGGAATACGCCGCTTCATGAATTAACTTTTCAAAAGATTCAGAATTGATAACGAACTTTGAAGAAGCAAAGTCTATCTATTGGGATATTTGCGATGAGGAATCAGCGCTCCGATATCCTTATTATTATGATGAACCTTGTGTAATTGATAGTGATCAATTTGATAACCTCAAAAAGGTTCAACATTTACTTTTCAAATCATTCAAATACTTTTTACCTAGGTATGAACAGTATGATTCAATCATAGAATATTCCGAAAAGTTCAAAAAAATCGTGACAAGTTTCAATCTTGAAGAAACTAGAATTGGATTTTATCGTCCAGATTTTGTCATTCCTGAAACGGGTAAAATTAAGATTTGCGAACTAGGTTGCAGATACTATGAAGCTTATTGGGGACACGGAATTTCTGAATTCATCATGGAGAAAAGAAATAAGTGTTCTAATCAAGAAAACAATAGGTCGCGTATTATAGATAATGTAATAGATCATGCCTTTGAATGGTGGTCTGGATTGGAAGATAGCTTGGTCATTCTTAAGGGCAGAGATAGAGAAGGAGACATACGATTTTACAGACCTTTTTTTGAAAAAATAGGAGTAA